>JAEEGL012486561.1_pt1 | contig 29953 bp, 25 predicted proteins | sample 9134231 | NCBI WGS metagenome assembly JAEEGL01 (sample SAMN16246548, study PRJNA631951) | gut metagenome | biome: gut microbiome; feature: rumen; material: fiber-attached | host: Bos | place: Iran: Karaj | collected 2018-10 | reverse complement strand
GTGCACGGGCGTAGGCACAGGCTATCTGGCTGTCGTCCAGTCCCTTTACGTCATCCACGAAGTAGATCTTCCTCAGCGTGTCGCTCAGTGGCAGACCCACGGCGGCACCTGCCGGTGATACGTGCTTGAAGGAAGCGGCGGCGGGCAAACCAGTGGCCTCTTTCAGTTCCTTCACCAACTGCCACGCGTTCAGTGCGTCGAGGAAGTTGATGTAGCCGGGACGGCCGTTAATGACTTCGATGGGTAACTCGCCCTCCGTCATGAAGATGCGTGAGGGTTTCTGGTTCGGATTACATCCGTACTTCAGCTGTAGCTCTTTCATTTCCTTTATAATATAATAATGTTATTCTAATACTTCTACCATCATCCTTCTTCCATCTTACATCTACCGTCATCCTTCTTTCCCGTAGTTGGCGGTAGCGTCGGCATCGCCGTGTATGGCACGCTGAAACGTCTCCCAGTCCTGAAAGCCTGCCAATAGTGACAGGCGGTCCAGGGTGTGGCGGTCCGGTTTTCGCAGCAGTTCATGCTCTACGGCCTCCAGTAATTTGCGTAGTGCGCGTCTCTTTTCCATATTAGTGAGGGCAAAGGTACGAAAAAGTGTGCAAAATGCCAAATAATTATGAGATATTTGCAGATTTTGTTGTACCTTTGTGCCCTAACTCAACGATTATGACAGCAGAAGAACAGCAGAAGAAAGACGAACAGTATATGCGTAAGGCCCTGGCTGAGGCGCAGCAGGCTTACGACGAAGGTGAGATACCCATCGGCGCTGTGGTGGTGTGTCAGGACCACGTCATAGCACGTGCCCACAACCTGACGGAGACGCTGCACGACGTGACGGCGCATGCCGAGATGCAGGCCATTACTGCTGCCGCCAACGAATTGGGCGGAAAATACCTGACGGACTGTACGCTCTATGTCACTGTGGAACCCTGCACCATGTGTGCCGGTGCCCTGGGGTGGAGCCAGATTCCCCGCATCGTCTATGGCTGCCGTGACGAGAAGCGTGGCTATAGCGACTTCGCACCACGTGCCCTCCATCCTCGCTGTACCGTAACGGCCGGCATCTTAGAGGACGAGTGTCGCCAGCTCATGTTAGACTTCTTTCGGTCGCGCCGCTAACTCCCCCTCTAAGATTAGAGGGGGCCGGGGGGCGTTGATAATTCCCCTCCTAAAAAGGAGGGGCACCTGGGGGCGTTGACTTCTGCACAACAAAAAAGGAGAGCTGATGCTCTCCTTTTCAGTAGCGGGAGGGGGACCCGAACCCTCGACCTCCGGATTATGAATCCGACGCTCTAACCAGCTGAGCTACCCCGCCATGCTTTTTGTAAGCGGGTGCAAAGGTACTATTTTATTCATATTTGACAAAACAAAAATGAGAATTATTCCTACAATTATACATTTTTAACAAATAATTAACGCTGCTAATGACCTTTTATCGATAAAATATTTGTAATTTTGCGCTGTAAACAATCCTAATCGAATCCGACAGGCTCAACGAGCGCACAGCCTGTAGAGAGTATTAACATAATCTAATTGACTATGCAGAAAATTACCATTGAATATCCAACGTCCACCAAGTCGTCAAAAATCGTGTGGGACATGATTAGCAATGCTGCCGGCCTGCAGAAATGGCTGGCTGACCGAGTGACCGAAGAAGACGGCGTGATGACATTCACCTGGGGACAACCTTGGACGGAACGCGACACCAAGCAGTCGCGCATCCTTGAGATAGAAAAACCGAGTCACATCCGTATGATGTGGGACTACCATGAGGACACACCAGAAGCCTACTGGGAGTTGCGCATTGAGGAAAGCAACGAGACGGGCTACCTGAACCTGCTGATTACCGACTATGCCGCCGACGATGACGAGGAGTCAGACCTGCGTGGCATCTGGGATGACAACCTGGAACGGTTGCATCGTGTCAGCGGACTATAACGGAGGGTGTGTAAGCATACAAAATGATATAAAATATGGCAAGATTTAAGAGAATTCTTTTGAAACTGTCAGGCGAGAGCCTGATGGGCAAACAGGGCTACGGCATTGATCCGGAGCGGTTGAGCGACTATGCCAAGCAGATCAAGGAGGTCAGCGAGATGGGCGTTCAGATAGGTATCGTCATCGGTGGTGGCAACATCTTCCGCGGCTTGAGTGGCTCGCAGAAGGGCTTCGACCGTGTGAAGGGTGACCAGATGGGCATGTGTGCCACTGTCATCAATTCGCTGGCACTCTCGTCGGCATTGGGTGCCGTGGGTGTGAAGAACAAGGTGCTGACGGCTATCCGCATGGAACCTATCGGCGAGTTCTACACGAAGTGGAAGGCCATCGAGGCCATGGAGCAGGGCTACGTCTGCATCTTCTCTGCTGGTACGGGCTCTCCCTATTTCACCACAGATACTGGCTCCAGCCTGCGCGGCATTGAGATTGAGGCCGACGTCATGCTGAAAGGTACCCGTGTGGATGGTGTCTATACTGCAGACCCTGAGAAGGACCCCACCGCCACGAAGTTCGACGCTATTACATATAAAGAGGTACTCGCGCGAGGTCTGAAGGTGATGGACCTCACCGCCATCTGCATGTGTCAGGACAACAACCTGCCCATCTACGTCTTCAACATGGATGTCGTCGGCAACCTGAAAAAGGTGATGGACGGCGAGGAGATTGGTACGCTGGTGCACAACTGAACGAACACATAAACACGAAAAAAGTACACAAAAGGCGCGAATCCTTTTGTGTACTTTCGTGTTTGTGAAAGGCAATTAATCCTTGAAGAATGCCACAATATCATCCATTCAGAAATGCTTCAGCCAGAGAATGAACAGCAAGTCTGTGGGCCGCTTTACTCCATGGTAGTCGCTGAGAATCCCTTTTTCTGTTAGCCCTTTTACCGCTGTTTGGACGCTACTGGCCGTCTTCAGATAGTATTTGGCGATAAATTCCTGACTGGTCAGTGTTGGCTTTTTAGGGAATTCTGCGGCTATAGCTTGTAAGACTGTTTTCTGTTTCCCTGTGAGTGAGGCGTAGCGGTCTTCAAATGTGAAGCGTTTAGAGTCCACCAGATGGTTCAGAATCTGGTCGTATGCATTTTCATTAACACGCCCCCCACGTTCAGCCATGGTGAAAGCTTCATTCATTGACAGCTGCAAATACCATGTGATGCCTTGAAAACATTTGTATAGCCGTGACACCAGTTCTTCTGAAACGGTTTTTTCATAACGCAGGAATAGTTGCTGGCAAAATCTGATATACTCATTTTCGTCAATGGGCAGCAACTGCATGAATACTACGCTATTATAGAAAGGACGCGCCGGGTCGTTGAAGATGCCCTCCAACAGATGACGCTCGCTGCCGGCAAAGATAAACTGGGTGTTTTTCAGATGCTGGATTTTCGTACGCAGCAGCGCCTCCACATTGTCTTCTTCGAAACCTGCAATTTTCTGGAATTCGTCAATGGCTACTATACAGGTCTTGTCCGAGGTTTCTAAATAGTTGAGTATCTCGTCGAGTGTGAGTTCAGGCTGGTGGATCTCTCCAATGCCAATCCCCAGTTCTGGCATGCCGGTTTTAGTGTCGTATGAAATTGTTGTTTTCAGTGAGCGCACTATGCTTAACAGTCTTTCGAGTAGCGACTGTTTCTTGGAGATTTTCCTGAAGACCTCATTGGCTAACATGAAAACCATTTCCTGAAGGTTTTTGCAGGTATAGATATCTATCAGGAAGGTTTCATAATTGTCAGGCAGATGGTTAGTAAATACATGTTCTATCAGTCCAGTCTTGCCAAGGCGCCGTTCTGACATCATGGCTATGTGTCGGCCATTGACAATGTGGTGGACGAGCAATTCCGACTCCTTCACTCTGTCGCAGAAATATTCCTTATCTACATATTTCCCAATTACAAAAGGATTGCTTAACTGTCTCATTTTCTATGTTTTAATATGATTATGCAAAATTGCATAATGCAAAAATACATAATTCTTTTCTTCTTTGCAAGTTGTTGAGCAATAAATGGCCGTAATTTATGATTTTTTTGCAGACGAAGACACAGATTTGACTGGTTCGACTGATTGGACTTTTCAAATTGTCTCACCTGCGCATGCGCGTACACGCGTATTATTGGTCTATAAGAAAAAGATCCCACACTTCCTACACTTCCTACACCTAATTTGGGGTGTAAGAAGTGTAGGAAGTGTGGGATAAAAAACGTATTAAGCAATAAACGCGCGCGAGGCACCAAATGAGAAATGAGAAGTCTGTTGTCCGAGTTGTCTTAAATAACATAATTGGGTTGTCGTATAAGAATAAAATGATTACTTATTGAGTAATTCTTGCCAGTGGGCCACTAATTGAAATTACTTATTGAGTAATTTTCACCAGTGGGCCACTAATTGGAATTACTCATTGAGTAATTTTCTTTACTAGGCCACTGACGGAATTTACTCAATGAGTAATTTTCGTTACTAGGCCACTGACGGAATTTACTCAATGAGTAATTTTCGTCAGGCAGCCACTAATTGTAGTTCTTTTATCTCGTGCTGAGCCGCAGAGTCAACGGAGTTTAGCGCAGAGGTCGATGATAACGTTATAGTTTCTCAACTTTTTTAACCACAGATTTAACAGATTTCTCAGATTTTGGCTGCGCGCTGTCGGTGCATTTCGCAGATTCCTGATGGATTGCACAGATTTAGCCAGCGGCTTAGCCGCCTCCGAGCACTCTCTTTCATCGCGCACCCCATGAGCACTCAGCGTCTTACTCTGTGTACTCTGCATCTCCGCGCGAGATTAAAATGTGGCTCTGTGCGAGAATGATATGCTACTCTGCGCGAGAATTAACGTCCGAAAGTGGCATTTTTCATTAAAAACCCTCTAAAATTTCATATTTTTAATACATGAGACAATCAGAAAACGATATGAACCGCCTATACAAGTAGAATAAAATAATACTCCTTACCTTTGCAGCCAACTTCAAATTTACTAACTAAAAAAACTACAAACACATGAAGAAATTTACAAAATTGACACTCACCCTTGCCATGCTGTTCGGCATAGTGGGGGGGTAAATTCTCGTACTGCAATTGACATGAGTACAGCTACAGCAAGTACTAATGCAACATGGAATTCAGAAACTAACACTTTTACTTGGACAGCAGAAAACGAATACGTCGTAATTCCTGGTTTGTCAGGTGATTTGACTGGCTGCTATCTTGATTTTACAATTGGCGCAGCTTGCCATATTAACATCATAGACGATGATGACAACGTAATGGAAGGCGGTTGGAACGGATATGGTCGTTTTGGCAGTGCTGGTTCCAAGACTCAGGATTTGGAATTCATGGCTTCGGGCTCATCTTGTGATATTACTAAAGTTAAGGAAGTCCGCATTTGTTCACAGTCTGCTTCTGGTAATATGACTGTTACAAGCGTCTCTTATTACTTCCCTTTGAAACTTGAGTATAATTCAAGCGGTGTGGCTACTGTGCCATTTTACAATATCATCACTTCTGGTGGGGTTACGTTCGACAAGTCAACAGGCATTGTGACAAATACAGACGGAACTGGTTATCTTGCCATTGAATTGCCAAATGGAGGTATTGACTTGACTACTATAAAGAGAATTGATGTTGAATATACTGGAGATGATTCTAATGTTTGGGCAGATTCCAGAGTTCTTCACTCTTGCACTATTAATGATAATAATAATGGGAATGTTAATACATGGCAAGGTAGTCGTTATGGCATAGATTATTCATCTTATTCATCAAAATCAAGTCAGGTTAACACTATAAAGTGGGATGCGGGTACATTAACAGGTGGCACTATTACCATTTCTGCAATTAAGTTCACCTCTGAATTTGTTTCATGTGCCAAAGCAGGTGAAACGGTTCTCAATACGCTTCCCTGGAAAAAAATAGCTGATAGTAGTACTGAAACACCTGCATGGAATATGGGCGGTTCAAGCGACACATATTATGGAAATGGTAGTGGAGATGCTACACATTATGCTGATCTTACGGAGTATTCAGAACTTCGAGTCTATTGCAATAGTAACGATGATGGCTTCCGTGCTTTCTTCATTAAAGATGATGGTTCAGGAACAAATGAAGTTTTGACAACAGCGGCTACTTGGCAAGAAAGTGAAAAATATTATTCTTTAGATCTTTCCACAATAGAAAAATGGAAGGAGAAAATTGCCTTAAAATCGATAAAATCAGATCTTTCATGGAAAGGTGGTAAAGTTGGTACAAATGTTACAAACATCGTTGTTTATAAAGCTCCAGCAGCTGGCTCTGCTCAGTATCTGATCACAGGCAAAGGTTTGTTGGATGCTGCTACCACAACATTATTGGCTGACGCAACGGTGACCTCTATTGATGCCACCGGCATGACGAATGTCACTGCTACAACCTTGACCTCTGCTAATCCTAACTGTTTGTTCATTGCAAATTCTGGCAAACTCACGAATACCAAGAACGTTATTGTTGGTTCCACTTGCGCCAACCTCGAACTGACTGACGGCAAGCCGTTCAAGGCTCCTGCTGACTTCACTGCTACCAACGCTAAGTTCATCAAGCCTGTAAGTGCTGCTGGTTATGCAACAATGGTGATTCCGTTTACTACTGCTGATCTGCCCACTGGCGTGACAGCCAAGGAACTGACGGGTGTCAGCGGAGAGACGATAACGGCTTCTGATGCAGCAAGTATTGCTGCCGACGAACCCGTGCTGATCAAGGCTGATGCCGGCGACTATGAGTTTACGGCAACTGATGCAGCCATCGCTGCTACTGCTGACGGTACTGTGAACAACGGTCTGCTGTATGGCGGCTATGCTACGATGACCGCTGCCGCTGATGGTACTAACTACGTGCTGCAGAAGAATGGTAGCGAAGTGAACTTCTATAAGGTTATTGATACTGCTGCTACCGTGAAGCCCTTCCGCGCTTACCTGTCAGTTCCTTCGCCTGCCCCCGTTCTCTACTTCAATTTCTTCGACATGGAGACTACGGGCCTAAATGATGTAAGAGGTAAGATGGCTGATTTCAGAGGTGACTTCTTTGACCTGCAGGGTCGTAAGGTGGCTAATCCCACTAAGGGCCTGTACATTGTCAATGGCAAAAAAGTGATGGTGAAGTAATAAGAATTTCTGATAATTTCCCATAATTTCTTTCAAAACATAAAAAAAGAACAGATATGAAAAAGATATATAAAAGCCCACATGCACAAGTAGTGCGCATTAACACAAGTTGCCCCATCCTTGCCGGTTCGCCCGTTCTGAAGGATAGTGGTTATAATCCTAGTGGTGAGAGCTTGGCTCCCGCCTTCGATTGGGACGAAGACTAAGTAAATAAGTAAGATTACTTTTCTGTGTGTGTAATTAGGGGTGGCCGCGGCCACCCCTAATTGTTTGGTTTGAAAGAAATCTCCGAAAATTATCCAGAAAAATTTGGAAATTATCGGAAGAATGCTTATCTTTGCAGTGTCAAATAATGAGTTTGACTATCCGGGCAGAATCCCGAGAGGGCAGGACTTCACCGCCACCGCCCATTTTAAAAGCCACCCTTAGGGTGGCTTTTAATTATCTGTTATACTTCTGAATGAACTTCTTTACAAAATCTTTGTCCACTATTGCTAATCGTTTCACATGTAAAAGTTGATTTTCCTACTTGTCGGGCACCTCGAAGCAACACGGGTTTATGAGTTGAACGGGCAGCCCACTCACAAAGGTACTGATCTATGATTCGTTCGTAATACATAATTTCCAACGTGATATTTCACGCTGCAAAGATACGAAAATGAAATAATCCAAACAAATAATTTGGTAAAAATCGAAATAATCCAAAGAAATAATTAACTAAAAATTGAAATAATCCAAAGAAATCTTCAAATATTGATTTAGAAATAATTGGAAGTTATCGGAAGAATGCTTATCTTCATTTTTCAGATGATAGCCAAATTTTTATCATCTGTTTGTTGTTTTTCCAAAACTTTTTCGTACATTTGCACTCAAATGATGCTATGGACATAAATATTACCTTTATAAACATTAATAATTATGAAACAGAGAAGTTTTAAATTATTGCTGACAGTGCTTGCCATTTGTGCAAGCATGAGTGTGATGGCCTATGATTTTGAGGCCGGTGGTATCTATTACAACAAATCGGGCGGCAATGCGACGGTGACGTCGGGCGACAACCTCTACAGCGGCACGGTTACCATTCCCGCAACGGTGGTGAACGGCGAAACGACGTATAATGTAACCGCTATCGCTGCTGAGGCCTTCCAGAACTGTATCCACCTGACGGCAGTCAACATCGGCAGCAACGTCACCACAATCGGCTACAGGGCATTCTACGGATGTGAGGACCTGACAGAGGTCGTGATTCCTGACAATGTGACTTCATTGGCACAAGAGGCATCGTATAATTCTGCTGCTGAAACCTTTGTCGGCTGTTCTTCTTTAACCACTGTTACGCTGGGAGGCGGTATAACGACAATGGGAACCAGCGTGTTCGAGGGGTGCCAGAACCTGACTGATGTTACCGTCAATGACGGTTGCACGATTATTAGTATCGACTGCTTCAGGGATTGTGTCAAACTGAAGGGCATCAATCTGCCGAACAGTGTCAAGAGTATAGGCGACCGTGCTTTCGAGAATTGTACGCTGATGACTTCGATGCGGACAGGTAATGGCGTTCAGACTATCGGTAAAGAAGCATTCATGAACTGTGACCATCTTCGTTCAGCCAGATTAGGAACAGCTCTGACCACCATCAATTACCGTGCGTTCGCTTTCTGCACGGATCTGGAAAGCATCACACTGCCAGACAACGTTACTTCGCTGCCCGAAGAGGCTTCTTATAATCAGGCCGCAGAAACATTCCTCGGCTGCACAGCACTTGAAGAGGTTACCATCGGTGCTGGGGTGACGAAGATGGGAACGAATATCTTCAAGGACTGTACGGCTCTGCGCTATGTGACTGTCGAGAGCGGCTGTACCGTCATCGGTGGCGGTTGTTTCAGTGGTTGTACAAAGGTTACGGGATTGACGATTCCTGCTACAGTGACCAGTATTGGTGCCAGTGCTTTTGCCGGATGCACGGCACTGAAGACCATTACCATTCCTAACAGTGTAACCAGTATTGGCAACGAGGCTTTCAGCGAGTGTGATGCCATGACGAAGGCTGTCATTGGCAACGGTGTTACCACGATTGGCAAGAAGGCATTCTACGGCTGCGACAGGCTGACGACTGTTGACATGGGCAGTGAAGTGCGCACCATCGGCTATCAGGCTTTTGCCTATTGCTCTGAACTGGAAGGTATCGTCCTGCCTGACAATGTATCGTCGCTGCCTCAGGAAGCATCCTACAACGCTGCCGCAGAGACATTCCTTGAATGTAAGGCCTTGAAGAGTGTCACGATTGGCAAGAAAGTGTCGGAGATGGGAAGTGGTGTGTTTGAAAACTGTATCAGCCTGACAGACGTGACCATCAAGGAAGGTTGCTCCCTGATTGGTGTTGCCTGCTTCAAGGGCTGTGTGAAACTGGCTGGGCTTACCATCCCTACCAGTGTGGCCGCTATTAATAATGAGGCTTTCATGAACTGCACCTCTCTTCAGAGCATCAATGTTACGGAGGGTGTGTTAAGCATCGGAAACAATGCGTTTAATGGCTGTACGGCACTGAAGACTGCCGTAATCGGCGATTATGTCATGAGTATCGGCCAAAAGGCGTTTGCCGGTTGTACGAACTTAGTGAATGTGCAGGTAGGTGCAGAGGTGAAAACCATTGGCTACCGTGCATTTGCCGACTGTACGTCGTTGGAGAACATCAATTTGACCGACCGTATCACCGCTTTTGAGAATGAAGCATCCTACAACAGTGCATCGGAGGCTTTCCTTAATTGCACGAGCCTGACCAATGTGGTGTTGGGACGCCGTGTGGCTTCAATGGGTACGGGCGTGTTCCTGAATTGTACCGGACTGCAGACGGTGGACATTCATGACGGCTGTGAGGTGATTGGCGAGAAATGCTTCCAGGGCTGCACCAGTCTGACCGCTATTGACATTCCCGAAAGTGTGACAAGTATTGGTACCAATGCATTTAAAGGATGCACAGGCATGAAGACTGCCATCATCGGCGACGGTGTGGTAACGATTGGCAAAACAGCTTTTGAGGGTTGTAAGAACCTTGAAAAGGTGACCATGGGTAATAATGTCAAGACCATCTACTATCGGGCTTTCAATAATTGTACAAGTCTGAAGGAAATCGTATTGACCGACTATGTGGTAGAACTGCCACAGGAGGCATCTTATAATTCGGCTGCCGAGACCTTCCTTGGCTGTACTGCACTTACAAAGGTCACGCTTGGCAAGCGCCTCTCGACGATGGGAACGGGTGTGTTCTCCGGCTGTACCAGCCTGCAGCAGGTTGTCATCAAGGACGGCTGTTCCGTCATTGCCAGCAAGTGCTTCTATAACTGTAAAAATATCCAGACCATTACTAACTACTGCGTAGAACTGCCCACAACGGCTACCGATGCCTTCAGCAACTATACAGCAGCACTCTATGTGCCTGAGGCCTCTTACAATCTGTATAAGGCAACGGAGCCGTGGAGCAAGTTTGGCACTATCAACACCATCGAAGGTGGACTGCCTAATCCTGATACCAAGAAGGTGGCTACGCCGACGATTGCTGTAGAGAACGGCAAGCTGACGTTCAGCTGTGAGACTGAAGGTGCTGTTTGCAAGTACAACGTAACCTGTGTTGACAACAAGTCGGGCATCGGCAACGAGCTGCAACTGACATCACTCTATAAGATTTCCGTCTATGCCACCAAAGACGGCTATGAGGACAGTGACGTGGCAACGGCAGAGATGACCATCAGTGGCGGACAGAAGGGTGACTTGAACGACGACGGCATCATCGACGTGGAGGATGTCGTGGCTATTGTCAATATCATTTTGGAGGCAGACTCTGCACCGGCTCCTCAGCAGTACAAGATCCTGCTCAAGAAGAACGGCTTCAGGTTCTAATCAGGACTTTACCTTATATTATAAAGCGGCTCCTTGTTGTGGAGCCGCTTTTTTCGTCTGTTTTTCTTTCTGTTTCGCGTCAATACTGCAGTTTGAGACAAATTGAAAAGTCTATGAACCACTTTTCAGTATGTTTCGCGCAAAGAACTACTACCTTTGCAGCCAAAATTTTTCTACAACTAACTAATACTTTTATAAAATTAACATGAAAGAAATTACAAAATCAATTCTTGCACTGGCCATGCTGATGGTTGGGGCAACGAGTGTGAATGCTGCTGTTAAGACTTATGAGTTTGATCAAAAGTTGACGGGCGTTTCCTCACTTGATGGAAAGCTATTTGCTATTGTAAATGAAACTGACAATAAGGTTTTCTATGGCAAAGAAAACCAAAACGTGGGTTATGATACTTACGACAAGGCATTTGTAGAATCTAACTCTTTTATTCAGTTTAGACTTGTTGCAGCAGTTGGTGAGGGTCTTGATGGATGCTATTATCTTCAGTCAGTAAAAGCTGATGGCACAGATTACACTTTTAATGGAGGCGGCTATCTGAACACCGCTAGTTGGTGCGTATTTGTTATGGGCTTGAATGGACAAAATGGTCAGGACTTTGAGAATGGTGCTGTATGGCAAATAGCATATGATGAAGGTAATAGTGGTTTTACCATTAAAAATAAGTATTACGGGAATTACCTAAAAGATGCTGGAGCAGCCAACAATGCCAATCCTACTTATTTCAGTTTCTATACATTGAAAGAGTATGTTAGTACAGACCCATTGGCAAATGAAAAAGCTGATTTGAGTGAACTGATTGCTAAGGCTAAGATATACAATACTTTGGCCTATACTGATGCTTCTTTTGCTGCTTTGACTACTCAAATTTCAACAGCTGAAGGAGCTTTGGTTGATGCTGAAGCAACTTCTGAGAGTTTGACTACGGCAAAGAATGATTTGCAGGGTAAGATTGATGCTTTGGCTCTGAAAGATGATTACAGCCTTCTTACCACTGATATGTTCAAGCATTGGGATAGTGCAACAGCACCCACTTCCGGCTCTGCTACGGGTTGCGCTGACAATCTATTCGTGAGTTCAGATATGCCGTATGGTGATAGTGGTGTAGGTTATCTTAATTATGCAGATTTGTCGAATTACGACCAGATGATTATTATTGCTGAAGAAGGCACACCGCGAGTAATGATGAATCGTATTGTCGATGGTGGTTCGTATAGTGATACAGAGGCAGAATCTAAGATGATTGAAATGCCTAAGGATGGCAAATGGACAGATCGCTATTACTCTAAGGAGGGTAAAATCTACACATATAATTTGGCCCTAATGAAGCAGGAAAAAGGCTTTGCCCATTTAAATGCAGTTAAAATTGTTGGTTGGGGCAATAAGGGTGTTATGGCAGGTATCTATCTTTATAAGTCTCCCGATCCTTTGGCTTCATACAAGGAGGTTCTTACTGCTAAGATTCAGCTGGGTAAAGCACAGAATGCTATTGGTAAAACAACTGCCAGCTTTGGAGCATTGACCACAGCAATAAGCGATGGTGAGACTGCTCTGGCTGATGCTGGTGCTACTCAGAGCAGTTTGGAGGGTGCAACGCAGGATATTCAAGACGCTATTGACGGCTTGAAGTTAGCCGCCGGTTTTGCCAAGGTAGCAAAGAACATGTTTATGGTTTGGGATGGTGATGGTGCAGACGCTAAGGCTACAGGCGTTTCTCCCGCAGGTGTTAATAATATTGGTGTTGCTAATGCAGGCGTTCCTTATGGATATGGTTCTGGAAATGTCTATTGGAATCACTATGTAGATTTGACTCCGTATGAGACGCTGTATGCAGCCGGTACGAAGAATGTTCGTGCTCGTTATCTCTTTAACCGCCCCATGGATTCTGAGAATCCTTCAAGTGAAGGTACTGCTGCCTTTATACAGAAATATGTTACAGTTGATGAAAATGGTGTTGCAGAGTTAGCTCTCTCTGATGTTAGCACGGAATTTGTACACTTGAATACCTTTAAGGCTCCTGATGGTGGAACATTCACAGATTTCCTTGTCTATGCAGCCAAGACAAAGGTCGCTGTAGGTGAGGCGGGTTATGCTACCATGAGCAGCGTGATGAATGTTGATATGACAGGCGTGAAGGCCTATGTTGCCAAAGTGAACGGAAGCTACTTGACATTGACTGAGGTGACTGAAGTTCCCGCCAATACTGCTGTAATTGTGAAGGCAGCAAAGGGTGAGTACAACTTGACTAACATTGAGACTGCTGCCGCTGTCGGTGACAATGACCTGAAGATTTCTGACGGCAGTGTAACTGGTGACAAGATTTACGTGCTGGCTAAGCCCGAAGATAAAGAGGCCGGTTTCTATAAACTTGACAGCAGCAAGAAGGTGCCCGCTGGCAAGGCATACATCGAACTGCCTGCTACCGCTCCTGCTTTGGAATTCATTGGCTTCAACATGGAAACAACGGGCATAAACGATGTAAGAAGTAAGATGGCTGATGTCAGAGGTGACTTCTTCGACCTGCAAGGTCGTAAGGTGGCTAATCCCACTAAGGGCCTGTACATTGTGAACGGCAAAAAAGTGGCTATTAAGTAAAATTCGTGGATTCAATTCGTTTTAATTATTCAAATTCGTTTCTAAAAACAGAACAGATATGAAAAAGATATATTTGCAACCGGAATTGGAAATCATCAAAGTACAGACCATGCAGATGATGGCAGCATCATTACCCATCATTAACGAGACAGTGACCGACGAAGACGTGCTAGCACCTGAAATGGATCTGGACTCTTTCTTTGAGTAAGACGATACAGCGATAATAAGTTAATAGTAGGTAGTTGGGGGTGGCTTCGGCCGCCCCTGATTATTTGTGTCTGCATAAGAAAATGACAGAAATATTTGGCAATTAGCAAAAGAATGCTTACTTTTGCAAATTAGCAGACAATATCACAGAGAAAAACTTAAAACTATGGAAATGACAAACAGATTATTCAAGGGTGTGCTGTTGGCATTGACGATGTCGGCAGTGCCCGTCTATGCACAGGATGTGGTAAAGATTAGATTTGGACAAGATGGACTTGACAAAGATAAAAAGTACCACAGGATAGCCGTCAACTTTAATTATACGAGTGATTGTGCAGACTTAGAAAAAGCATGCGCCAAATTCTTCTTTGACGACTCTGTCAGCACTTCGTTAGAGGCTGCCGTGAAGAATTATCAGGCACAGTTCACCACGTCAAAAAAATATGCTAGCCAACCTGATGCTGAACATAACTTCATGCTGTCTATTGCTGACAACAGTTCGAGCAAGTACACCAGCTACCTGCTCGGCAAGGCTGACATGACTTACGACGGTAATACGCAAAAGAAAAAGAAACTGACCTGGAACGTGGTATATGACAATATGAATGACCGCATGTTGACAGTCGATGACATCTTTGTTCCCAACGAGGCTGCCAAGATCAAGGAAACGATTGGCAAGCGCCGCCCACAACTGTTTGTCACCAACAGCGGCGTGGTATGGGGCTACATGGTCAAGGGAGAACTGGTGCAGAACAAATGTCCCTACAATCAGAAACCGGAAATATATACCGAAAAATTCAGGAAAATGATAGGCGGCAGCGCCTTCGACCACGATGCTATCTTTGCCGGCGGCAGTGTGGACGACTATCTGGAACAGAACGTGAAATATCCGGCAGAAGCACAGAAGAAACTGGAGACGGGCCTTGTAAGAGTTAGCTTCAAGGTAGATGCTGACGGCAGTGTGAAAGATGCAAAGGTGGATGATGGCGCTTCTCCGAATCTTAAACAGGAAGTGCTACGAGTTGTAAACAGTATGCCGCGATGGACTCCTGCTGTCAAAAATGGTGAAAACGTCAGCTCGGAAGAGTGGCTAAATGTCTTTTTCCCGACGGAAGATGCTGAATGCGACACGCTGACAAATTATCTGTTTGCTCGTATCATGAATAATGTCGTAACAGAAGCTAAAGCACAGAAAAAGCAAGAGTTATCGATAGTCTGCGTCATAGAAGCTGACGGTAGCGCCAGTAGTGTCAAGATTGAGGGCTGTACCCTCAGTCCGAAACTGAAAAATCAACTTGCTCAGGTGATAAGTGGCGCACCAAAGAGTATTCCTGCGAAAATGTACGACGTGGCGGTACGGTCACAGAAATCTTTTCCTGTAACGATTGACAAGAATGGAGCCGCTGTTAAAGTTAAGTCTTCTGTCAAGTTCACTGCTCCGGAAATCGTAAAAGACGACGAGGCTGTAGGCGAGTTGCTAAAAGCCAAAGAGGTTCGTACACAACCAACCCCACCAAAGGTTGAACCGTCCAAGACGTTCGATGTGGTGGAGCAGATGCCGTCCTTTGGCGGAGGAATCGTTAAACGGTCAGTGCGTCAGCCAGACGGTACCGTCAAGATAGTGTCAACTGAGGTTGGCCCAGGCCCCTCAGGGTTGTTCCAGTATTTGTCAATGAGTGTCAGGTATCCGCCAGTGGCCGAGGAGAATGGCGTTCAGGGTCGTGTCATCGTATCGTTCGTTGTGGAGCGCGACGGTTCTATTACCGATGTCCGTGTGGTGAAGTCGGTTGACCCCTCCCTCGACAAGGAGGCCATACGCGTCATTAGTTCCATGCCCAAATGGATTCCTGGCAAACAGAATGGAGATCCTGTACGTGTGAAGTAAACCACCCCCGTTACTTTCCGTTTGCAATAATAACAAATTGAGCCCACTTCAAGGTGGGCTCAATTTGTTAGAAGTTCCATTTCACACCCAGTGTGGGATTGATGAAGAATGTCTTGCTGCTGGTGGGATCGACGTTGTAGATGAAGTTGTCGCTGATTTCCACCTCGCCGCCTAATGACAGGTGCTTGTTGACATTATACCACAACTGCGGCTCGGTGAGCACCACCAGACAGCCGTGACCATTGGCCTTCTCGCCACGCCAGAAGTCGATGAAACCAGAGAAGGTCAGCTTACGGTCGAAGAAGTTCAGACCCCAGACGCCTGTCAGCTGGGCGCTGGCATAAGCGTGAGTCTCGTCGTAGCTCTTGAAGAACTGCTTGTAGAGCAGCTGTACGGACCACGTCTTGGAGTAGTCGGCATTGTGGCCGTTGTAGGCGGCACCCAACAGGGCGGCCTGCTGGAAACTGGCCGTGCGGCTCAGTCCGCCGTCGTACTCGATGTGGGCGGCAAACGGTGACTGCTTGCCGAGATTAAACTCACGCGAAATCTCCGTGTAGGCACTCTCCGTGAAGTGGCGCGACAGATCGACATCGACAAAGTAGTACCATGAGCCCCACTCGTCGGCCTTGAACTGTTCAAGGGTGATGGTCACTTTCTGGCGTCCGGCCTCTTCACCGGTGTAGATGTTACGGCCGAAGTCATAGTGTAGCTGAATGTCCTGTGCAGCTACGGTGCTCATTGCAAAAGCAGCAAAGAGCAATGCTAATGATGATAATACTCGTTTCATAAATATATAGAATCAGTTAAATCCGTTAAATCCGTTGTCTTAGTAAGTCAATCATGAGTTCTGCAGCACGGTCAGGGGCATGGCTCTCACCGATGATGCGATGTACCGTGTCGTAGTCGTCCAGCATCTGCTGGCGTTTCGCCCCGCCAGGCAGGATAGCGTTCAGTTCACGACGGATGTTGTCAACGCTGAACGTCTCGGCCACCAGTTCCTTCACCACTTCATGGTCGGCAATGAGGTTAACCAGTGACACGTAGGGCACCTGCAGGACGTGGCGTTTCAGGAAACCGATGAGGCGGCCCATAGGGGTTTTGTAGCACACCACCTGCGGCACGCGGAACATGCAGGTCTCCAGGGTAGCCGTACCACTGGTCACCAGGGCGGCAGTAGCCTGTGAGAGCAGCGGGTAGGTTTGGTTCATGACCATACGGACAGGGCTGTTCTTCAGGAAGGGGTCGTAGTAGGCGGGGTCGATGGAGGGAGCACCAGCCACCACGATGTCGTATTCGCTGGCCAGATGGCGAGTGGCGGCAATCATCGATGGCAGGTTGTCCTTGATTTCCTGCTTGCGGCTACCCGCCAACAGGGCAATAATAGGTTTCTCAGAAGTCCGTGTCAGTCCGTGTTTGTCCGTTGCAGAATTCAAAATCCGTGTCAGTCCGTGTTTGTCCGTTGCCAGGAAGTCCCGCACCTCCTGTGCCGTGGGGTTGCCTACGTAGTGGATAGGGTAGTGGTGCTTCTCCTCGAAGAAAGGTACCTCGAAGGGAAGAATGGAGAACAGCTCATCAACGTCGCGCTTGATGTTCTTGATGCGGTATTCCTTCCACGCCCATATCTTCGGCGATATGTAGTAATAGACGGGGCACAGCCTGTTGGCATGCACGTACTTCGCTATCTTCAGGTTGAAGCCAGGATAGTCGATGAGTATCACCACGTCGGGCTGCCACGCTGAGATGTCCTGCTTGCAGAGCCGCATGTTACGCAGAATGGTGGGCAGATGCAGCAGTACGGGGATGAAGCCCATGTAGGCCAGTTCGCGGTAGTGCTTGACACGCGTACCGCCGACAGCCGCCATCAGGTCGCCGCCGTAGAAGCGAAATTCTGCTGCTGCATCGCGTGCCTTCAGGGCCTGCATCAGGTGGGATGCGTGGAGGTCGCCCGAGGCTTCACCGGCTATGAGATAATACTTCAATTCGTTTAATTCGTTTAATTCGTTGTCGTTAAAGATTTCAGTTGTTCCATTGCCTCATGCGCTGTGACATCGATGCGGGTGGGGGTGATAGCCACATAGCCGTTGTCCAGCGCCCAGCGGTCGGTATCGGTAGCCTCCGGCTCGTCGTTGTGGTAGTGGCCTACCATCCACCAGTAGTCGTAGCCGCGAGGGTGACGGCAGCGGGTGGTCTCGTTGAGCCAGGTGCCGCGTGACATCCGGCAGACGCGGACTCCCTTGTAGGGACTGTCCTGCAAGGGGAAGTTGACGTTCAGACAGACGCCCTGCGGCAGTCCATCGCGGAGCACTTGCTGGGTAATCTTTACGATATACGGTGCCAGCGGGCTGAAGTCGGCATCGGCACGATGGTCGCACAGTGAGTAGGCCACTGAGGGGATGTACTTCATACAACCCTCCATGACGACGCCCATGGTGCCGCTGTAGTGGGTATTCACTGAGGCGTTATCGCCGTGGTTGATGCCGCCGATGACGATGTCTGGCTTGCGCTGACAGATGTTGGCGAGTGCCATTTTCACACAATCTACGGGTGTACCACTGCACGACCACACCTCCAGCCCCTCTTCTTGGTGGCGCAGGGTAAGCGTCAGCGGGTCGTTGACGGTGAAGGCGCAGGCCTGTCCGCTACGCGGTCCGTCGGGGGCACATACCAGCACGTCGCCCAGCGGCCGTACCATATCGACGAGGCATCTGATGCCCTTGGCTTCGTAGCCGTCGTCGTTGGAAATCAGTATGAAAGGTTTCTTCATGCTATCACAATTTTGCAGACAAAGATACCAACTTTTTACCATATCCCCAAATCCGCAACCACTTTTTTTGTTTTTAGGCACATTTTATTAATGTTGTTAGTCACTCTGTCTGTCTTGCGAGATGGCAAATGTGTAGTCCTTTACAGTGTTGTCCTCCTTACTCACGCAGTCGATAGTAAAGCGGGGAGAATTAGCAATCTGCCTAATGAACTTTCGCGCATCACTGGAACCGAGATGCCAGACAATGCCTGACGGATATTGCCCGGGAGCGACGTTGTAGCGAACGGTACGACCGTCTGCCTCTACTTTGATAACGGACTTGATGTCTGCCGGATAATAACTACTATGCTGTTCGTCATAGAACAAGAGTATGGCCTTGCCGTCATCCTCCTGAATGGCTATATGCAAGCTCAGGTAGTGTGAATGAAAATGGTGTTGGGGCCACTGGGGGGCAAGAACCCTCCATTCGCCCATATCATTTCCTTTCACATATAGAATTTTTACCCCCCATTTGTTGGTAAATGGCCATTTGCTATCCGAGTTTTTCCAGTTGCTTGATTGCTGATTGTCCTGTGCTGCTGTTTCACGCTTGGTAATTTTTGGTTTGATAGCTTCTTGTGCCACATGCTCTGCCGTATATTGTTCTTTAGGTGCATAATAACCTTTTGTAAGTGACCATCCGATGGCGGGTATCTCTATGTCTTGGACGATGGGTATGCCCCTGCTTCCTTTCTGTATATATACTTTGGCCTTCATTCCCTTTTTTGCCTTGGAAAGATAATCTTCTTCAATGTCGTAGGTCTTGCTCTCGTAGATAAACTTGTAGGCCGTGTAACTGCTTTTGCCGGAATGGATACGGCTTACTTTCCCCTCGATACACTGCACCTTGTCTTGCGTAGGCTCTGTGCAGTTGGCATACAGAAACTGCAAGGCAGGAATGGTCTTATAGCCCTGAGTAATGGTAATGCCCATGGCTATCAGAAGCCCCATGGTGCCAAGTACGTAATGCTTCTTGACGATCATGTTTGGCAACAGGTAAAGCACTATGAAAGCTGCCGTGAAAAGGAAATACAGAGAATCCTCATAGTCCCCGACGTTTGTCAGGCTCCTGCGGACGAGGTGGCCATTATCTCCCAGGATGATGTTCATACAGGTGTTGGCCGTGTAGGCAAACGCCAGCAGCCACAGGACGAAGAGCAGCCAAAGTGCCGTGGACACCTTGCGCCGCGTCGCAGCAGGGTCGTCCCATCCCGCCAGCGTCATGTCTCTTCGCTTTGTGCGCCGCTTGCCGTTTACATAGCGACCCATGTATTCGTCCAATGCCTTTGCCACGTCATCGGTCGTCGCATGAACATAATTCTTGGGAATGAACATGGCGTGGACATCGCTGTTGTACTGTTCGGAGTCATCGCTCGTTCTGTATCCCTTCCTGTAGATGCCTATGCCGTCCTGCGAGAACCTACCACTGCCCATGGTGACGTCCTTGCAGTAGCCGCCCACCTCGTTCCACGGCAGGTACTCATCGTTGCTGATGAACATGTTCAGTTGGATGCCCTCGCTGTCTATAGTTAGATAGGTGTGCTGACAGAGGTAGTAGAACAGGACGACCTCAGCGGCAATAACCGCAAAGGCCACCGGCAGCGTTCCGAATGCCAGCACAACGAAGGCAACGGCAATCGAAACAAAAACTAATACCGTGTTGCCGAAAGCATTGTATTTGAATGAATAATCGTCCTTCATAGCACAACTCTGCACATAGCTTTGCAAAGGTACTGAATTCCTTTTTAAACGCCAAACATATTTCCGCTTTTATGTAAAAGTACCTTTGACTATGCGTCGAAGGTACTTGCGTTCTCTGACCTAAAGGTCTGAGTGTGGCGTTGCAATCGACAATAAAACAAAAAAAATGTTTTTTTGTTTTGTATTGTTCTCACTTATTCGTACCTTTGCACTTTCATAGATAATAAGGTAAAGAAGATTATGGGAAAAATTATTGCTTTAGCCAACCAGAAAGGTGGAGTGGGAAAGACCACTACGACCATTAACTTGGCGGCATCGCTGGCCACCTTGGAGAAGAGTGTGCTCGTGGTCGATGCCGACCCGCAGGCGAATGCCTCCAGCGGACTTGGCGTAAACATTCAGGAGGTAGATTGCTCGTTGTACGAATGCTTGATAGACAAGGCCGACATACGTGACGCCATCTACACAACAGATATTGACGGACTGGACATCATACCCAGCCACATTGACCTGGTGGGCGCAGAGATAGAGATGCTCAACCTGGAAAACCGCGAGAAACTGATAGCACAGCTGCTGGAACCGCTGCGCAGGGAGTATGACTACATACTCATTGACTGCTCGCCGTCGTTGGGACTCATCACTGTGAATGCACTGACGGCTGCCGACTCGGTCATCATCCCCGTGCAGTGTGAGTATTTCGCACTGGAGGGTATCTCAAAACTGCTGAACACCATCAAGATTATCAAGCAGAAGCTGAACCAGCGTCTGGAGATAGAGGGCTTCCTGCTGACCATGTACGACTCACGCCTGCGTCTGGCCAACCAGATATACGACGAGGTGAAGCGCCACTTCCAGGAACTGGTCTTCAAGACTGTCATCCAGCGTAACGTGAAACTTTCGGAGAGTCCGTCTCACGGACTGCCCGTCATCCTCTATGATGCCGACAGCACCGGTTCGAAGAACCATCTGGCGTTGGCGAAGGAAATAATTAATAAAAATGAGAAATGAACAATGAGAAATGTAAATGAATAATGAAGAAATGCCGTGCGCAATCATTTCTCATTCCTCACTTCTCATTTCTCATTTAAATAAGACTTATGGCTGTTAAGAAGAAATTTGCAAACCATGCGTTGGGACGCGGACTGGACGACATAGGGACCGGTCGCGGCCTGGACGCGCTGATAGATACTGGTGCAGAGGTACATACGGAAGGCTCATCGAACCTGAACGAGGTGGAGATAGCACTCATAGAGCCGAACCCCAACCAGCCGCGCCGCGAATTTGACCAGGATGCCCTGCAGGAACTGGCCAACAGCATCCGTGAGTTGGGCATCATCCAGCCCATCACGGTAAGAAAGGTGGAGAACGGCAGATACCAGATCATTGCCGGTGAGCGCCGTTGGCGTGCCTCGCAACTGGCTGGCCTGGCGAAGATACCGGCCTACATCGTCTCCGTGGAAGATCAGGGAGTGATGGAGATGGCACTGGTGGAGAACATACAACGCGAGGACCTGAACGCCATCGAGATTGCTTTGGCCTACCAGCATCTGGCAGAGTCGTCGGGTATGACGCAGGCCAAGATCAGTGAGCGCGTCGGCAAGAGCCGTGCTGCCGTCACCAACTACATGCGTCTGCTGAAACTGCCTGCTCAGGTGCAGATGGCGCTGAAGAACCACGAGATAGAGATGGGACATGCCCGTGCCCTGCTGGCTATCGACAGTCCCTCGCAGCAGATCAAGCTGTTCAAGGAAGTGCAGCACGGACAGCTCTCCGTCCGTAAGGTCGAGGAGATGGTGCAGGCGCTGAAGAGTGGCGAGGATGTCAAGACCGCCAAGGGCCGCATTGCCTCGAAAGGACAGTTGCCCGAGGAGTTTAACATCCTGCGTGACCGTCTGGCACAGTTCTTCCAGACTAAGGTGCAGATGACCTGTTCCGATAAGGGAAAGGGCAAGATCAGCATCCAGTTCGACAACGAAGAGGAGCTGGAGCGCATCATGAATGCGCTGGACGGTGCAGGGAAATAAAAAAGGTAAAAAAGTAAAAAGGTAAAAAAACAAGGAGTGAAAATCTTAGACAACTTTTATGAGCCTGTTAAAAAGGTGGTAAAATGGTGTTTGCCTTTTTGCCTTTTTACCTTTTTGCCCCTAAGCGCCATTGCTCAGACGGAAGACCTGTTGCCAGGGGATACGATTGCCTTGGGCGACAGCATCGGTCGGATGCTGCAGCCGTTGGACTCTGTGGCAGCGGCTGCGGAACAGTCGGCAGTCGGTGACATGCAGTCGGTGGTCGTAGATTCCACACGCGTCACTGGTCAGAAGACGGCGCCACGCGACTGGAACAAGTGGAAACCAGACCCTCAGCGGGCCCTGTGGCTGGCGTTGGTGGTGCCGGGTGCCGGTCAGATATATAATAGGAAATACTGGAAACTGCCCATCATCTATGGTGGATTCATGGGGTGCATCTATGCGCTGACGTGGAACAACCAGATGTATAAGGACTATTCGCAGGCCTATCTCGACATCATGGACGATGACCCAGGGACGGCCTCGTATAACAAGTTCCTGCACTTGGGCGTGGAAATTACACCACAGAATGAAGAGCGCTATAAGCAAATCTTCAAGAATCGTAAGGACAAGTACCGTCGCTGGCGTGACATGAGTTTCTTCGTGATGATTGGCGTCTATGCCCTGTCGGTCATCGATGCCTACGTGGATGCGGAACTGTCAGTGTTTGACATCTCCAAGGACCTGAGCCTGAAGGTGGAGCCGACAGTTATTCCCAATCACAGCGGCGGCGGTCTCCTGTCGGCACAGTCGGTAGGACTGAGCTGCAGCCTGAACTTTTAAAGGTAAAAAAATAAAAAAGAAATAATTAACGGAATGAAGATAAAAGGTAGTACGAAAGAATGGTTAAAGGGAATGATGAGCAGGTTGTTGCCGCTTGTCATCATGGCATTCCTGCCCCTGGTCCTGTCAGCACAAGTAGTGGTAGATGAAGACGATGACGACGAACCTGACGAAGAGGATGAAATCACCGTAACAGACCAGAGTGGACAGGAAGAGGTCATCGAGTTCCCTGAGGCCATGACCTACGACCTGGACTCGCTGCTGAACCTGTATATGGCGAAGACCTATCTGGATGCAGAGGACTGTAACTTCAAGAATGAGAACCCCGAATATACGAAAGAGGACTACATAGACCGTCTGTACCGCATGCCTTGCGTCATGGAAATGGCCTACAACGACGTGGTTCAGCAGTTCATCAATCGCTATAGTGGACGCCTGCGCCATTCCGTCAGCTACATGCTGGGCGCTGCCAACTTCTATCTGCCCATCTTCGAGGAGGCATTGGAAGCCTATCAGTTGCCGCTGGAACTGAAGTACCTGCCCATCATTGAGTCGGCTCTCAACCCCAAGGCTGTCAGCAGGGTGGGGGCCACCGGTCTCTGGCAGTTCATGCTGGGCACAGGCAAACAGTATGACCTGAAGGTGAACTCGCTGGTTGACGAACGCCGTGACCCCGTGAAGTCATCGTATGCCGCTGCCCGCTATCTGCGTGACCTCTACAAGATATTCGGCGACTGGAACCTGGTGATTGCAGCCTACAACTGCGGACCGGGCAATATCAGCAAGGCCATCCACCGTGCCGGCAACGAAAACAAGGACTATTGGCACATCTATCCCTATCTGCCCCGCGAGACCCGTGGATACGTGCCGGCATTCATTGCCGCCAACTACATCATGACCTACTACTCGCTGCACAACATCTGTCCCATGACAACCCGTCTGCCCGCCAAGACCGACACCGTCATGGTGACCCGTAACGTACACCTGGAACAGGTTGCCGAGGTGGTGGGGCTGAACATCGACATGCTGCGCTCGCTGAATCCCATGTATCGGCGTGATGTCGTGCCAGGTGCCACAGAGCCGTGTCCCCTGCGCCTGCCGCAGACGGAAATTGGCAAATTTCTTGACTTGGAGGACTCTGTCTATAACTATCGTGCCGACGAGCTGCTGACCAAGCGTGCCCAGGTGGAGGTGAACGACGACGTGCCGACCTATTATCATAAGAGTAAGCGCTATACCCGTGGAAAGAAAGGCCGTACTGCCAGTCGCAGGACGGCAGCGTCCCGCAAGCGTACCACCGCTGCCAAGAAGCGTACTACAGCCAAGCGTACCACTGCCAAGCGAACTACAAAGAAGCGCACAACGACCAAACGAAGAAGGAGATGACTATGGATGAAGACATGATGCGGGAAGCCGCCGACGAGAAGCTCATTAACGATGCGTACCAACGACTGTTGGACAACTACCTGTCGTCACGCCATCGTAAGAAGGTGGATATCATCACGAAGGCGTTTAACTTTGCCAAGCAGGCGCACAAAGGTGTGCGCCGGTTGAGTGGCGAGCCGTACATCATGCACCCCATCGCCGTGGCACAGATTGCCTGCGAGGAGGTGGGGCTGGGTTCCACCAGTATCTGTGCCGCGCTGCTGCATGACGTCGTGGAGGATACCGACTATACCACGGAGGACATTGCCAACATGTTTGGTCCGAAGATAGCACAGATTGTTGACGGACTGACGAAAATCAGCGGTGGCATCTTCGGCGAGCAGGCCTCCGCACAGGCAGAGAACTTCAAGAAACTGCTGCTCACCATGAGTGATGACATCCGCGTCATCCTCATCAAGATCTGCGACCGTCTGCACAACATGCGTACCCTGGAGTCGCAGCCTGCCAACAAACAATATAAGATTGCCGGCGAGACGCTGTATATCTATGCCCCGCTGGCCAATCGCTTAGGACTTTATAAGGTGAAGTCGGAACTGGAGAATCTCAGTTTCCGCTACGAGCATCCCGAGGAGTATGACGCCATCAAGAGCAAACTGGCCCTGACCGAGGCATCGCGTCACGAACTCTTCGACCAGTTTACCACGCCTATCGAGACCGAGTTGAAGAAGATGGGCATCAAGTATGAGATCAAGGAACGTGTCAAGACGCCGTACTCTATCTGGACGAAGATGCAGAACAAGCACGTGACGTTCGACGAAATCTACGACATCCTGGCAGTACGTATCATCTTCACGCCCAACAAACGCGAGGAGGAAATCAACGAGTGTTTCAACATCTACGTGGCCATCTCGAAAATCTACAAAAGCCACCCAGACCGCTTGCGTGACTGGCTCAGCCATCCTAAGGCCAATGGCTATCAGGCACTGCACGTCACGCTGATGTCGAACCAGGGACGGTGGATAGAGGTGCAGATACGCTCCGACCGCATGAATGAAGTGGCCGAGCAGGGATTTGCCGCCCACTGGAAATACAAGGACGGCGTAGAAGATGAATACACCGAGGACGAGACGGAGCTGAACGAGTGGCTGCGCACCATCAAGGAAATCCTCGACGACCCGCAGCCGGATGCCATGGACTTCCTTGACGCCATCAAACTGAACCTCTTCGCCAGCGAGATATTCGTGTTTACGCCGAAAGGCGAGATAAAGACTATGCCGACAGGCTGTACGGCCCTCGACTTTGCCTTTAGCATCCATACCTTCCTGGGCAGCCACTGCATCGGTGCCAAGGTGAACCACAAACTGGTGCCGCTGAGCCATAAGCTGCAGAGTGGCGACCAGGTGGAGATTCTGACCTCGAAGGCACAACATATACAGCCGTCGTGGGTGAACTTCGTCTCTACCGCCAAGGCCAAGGGAAAAATCCAGGCCATCTTGCGCCGTAACAGCCGTGAGCTGCAGTTGAAGGGTGAGACAACCCTGAACGAGTTCCTGCAGAAGAACAACATCGAATCTTCGCAGTCTGTTATCGACCGGCTGACAGCCTTCCACGAGTCGAAGAGCCGCGAGGACTTCTTGCTGGCACTGGGTGAGAAGACCATCCTGCTGGGCGAGAAAGACCTCGACGAACTGAGCGGTAAGAACGATAATGGCAATGGGGCGAAGGGCTGGCGAAGGCTGGTGCCCTTCCTGAAGAACAAGAATGCCGAGAAGGGGGATAAGAAGGCGGAAGAGTTCTTCACCGTCGATGAGAAGTTCAATCGCAAGAAGCCCATTTTCATTACTGACGACAACATCGGACAGTATAAGTTCAAGCACTGCTGCCATCCCATTCCTGGCGATGACATCTTAGGATTCATCGACGGCAAGCAACAGATAGAGATTCACAAGCGCTCGTGTCCTGTCGCTGCCAAGCTGAAGGCCAGTTTCGGCAACCGCATCCTTGATGCCAAGTGGAATATGCACAAGCGGCTGTTCTTCGATGCCATCATCCGTATGCAGGGCATCGACCGCATTGGCATGCTGATGGACATCTGCAGCGTCATCTCCTCGAAGATGAGTGTCAACATCCACCGGCTGACCATCACCAGCGAGGATGGCGTCTTCGACGGTTCCATAGAGTTGCGTGTCCATGACCGTAACGACGTGATGACCATCACCAATGAGTTGAAGACCATTGACGGCGTGCAGGATGTGACGCCCATCGTCTGACGACAATACTACAAACAAATCATACAAACTACTAAGAACATGAGAAGAATCATTTGCTTGCTCTGCATCTGCTGCGGAGTCATCACCGTTTCTGCGAAAGACAGTTTCGACAATCCGGACACCATCGTGGTCAGCCGCGACGGTACCGGACAGTTCCGCAACGTGGCCGAGGCCATTGAGGTATGCCGTGCCTTCATGGACTACCACAAGGTCATCTATGTCAAGAAAGGAACGTACAAGGAGAAGCTGATTATTCCACAGTGGCTGACCAACATCGAGATTTGCGGCGAGGACCGTGACAACACCATCATTACGTGGGATGACCACGCCAACATCCTGTATCCTGCCACTGGCAAGGGGATGGGAACCTTCCGCACCTATACGCTGAAGATTGAGGGCAGTGCCATCACGCTGAAGAACATCACCATCGAGAATAATTCGGCACGCTTGGGACAGGCAGTTGCCCTGCATACCGAGGGCGACCGGCTGACATTCATCAACTGCCGCTTCTTAGGGCATCAGGATACCATCTATACCGGCAATGCCAAGACGCGGCTCTACTTCAGCGGCTGCTACATAGAGGGTACCACCGACTTCATCTTCGGACCTTCCACGGCGTGGTTTGAGGGCTGCGACATCCTGTGCAAGGCCAACTCCTACATCACGGCAGCCTCTACGCCGCAGGATGTGGCCTACGGGTACATATTCAATAACTGTCGCATCGCTGCCGACGCAAATGTTACCAAGGTATATCTCGGCCGTCCGTGGCGTGACTATGGCTATACGCTGTTCATGAACTGTGAACTGCCACGCCAGATTCGTCCAGAGGGCTGGCACCACTGGCAGAAGGAGCGTGAGCAGACCGCCCGCTACTTGGAGTATAACAACCGTGGCGAGGGCGCTGCCACTGACAAGCGAGTGGCGTGGAGCCGTCAGCTGACCAAGAAAGAGGCGCAGAAGATTACCCCACAGGCAGTCTTTACCATTAATGACGAGTGGTTGCCGGTCGAATAACGAGACCAGTCTATCATCCACTAACTCGCAAAAATAATCCGGGCGACATCAGTCGTCCGGATTTCCTTTGTAATGGTAGGGGTTCAGATTCGGGTTCTCGCCAAGGTCTTCCTCTTCAACGGGTGGCGTGTCAGGAATCAGTTTCTCGTTGTAGCTGCGTCGCACGATACCGGTTCTCAGCAGCATGTCCGTATAATAGACGGTGGGAATCACCATGCCATAGACACCCAGTCCCACGCGGACACCCTCCGGATGGATGTTGTTATGCAGGCGGGCTACGCTGTAGAAGGCGTGGCGGTAGATGCGCAGGTCGTTATACTTATGGTAAGTAAACAAGAGTTCCTTGTCGTCCATCGTGCTGTCAGCAACAGTGAACATGTGGCTGGCATTGTTGACGACATCGTCGATGAGGTCGCCGCGGATGCTGTCGTTGGCCTGCAGACACTGGCGGATGTTATCCTCCATCTCGGCCATCATCACCTCGTCGTTAGGAACGGTTATGACACCAATGATAAGCAGTACCAGGGCAACGACGCCAAGAATGACGAGCTTGCCGAGGCAGCTGTGGTAGAACGCCTGAAATAGCGATTCCTTTTTGTAGTTGTTTCTGTTAAACTGATCCATAGTATCGTTATTCGCTGTTTTTTACTTATTATGAATAAGGTTCATGAACTCCTGACGGGTCTTCGCCTGATTGAACGCTCCGCAGAAGTCGCTGGTCGTGGTGATGCTGTTCTGCTTCTCAACGCCACGCATCTGCATACACATGTGCTGTGCCTCGACGACCACCATGACCCCTAAGGGGTGAAGCGTCTGCTGGATGCACTCTTTGATTTGCAGCGTCATGCGCTCCTGCACCTGCAGACGGTGGCTGTAGATATCCACTACACGGGCTATCTTCGAGAGTCCGGTGATATAGCCGTTGGGGATGTAGGCCACATGGGCCTTTCCGTAGAAGGGCAGCATGTGGTGTTCGCAGAGTGAGAAGAAGTCGATGTCCTTGACGATGACCATCTGTGAATAGTCTTCCTTGAAAAGTGCCTGGTTGAGCACTTCGTGGGCATCCTGCGTATAGCCTTGTGTCAGAAACTGCATGGCCTTGGCCACCCGCATCGGGGTCTTCAGCAGTCCCTCACGGTCAACATCCTCGCCCAGCAGACCCAGTATGTCCTTATAGTGGGCAGCCAGCTCGTCAAGCCCCTCGCGATATGTCTCCTTGTCGTTACTCATTGTCTTCCCTCTTACATCTTCCATCTTACATCATCCATCGTTAGTACTGCACAGTTATCTTGCCTTTGACGATGGATGCCTGGTTATAGCCCAGTTTGCGCAGGTTCTGCAGCATCTGGTGAGCCTCCTCGTAGGTGCGGTAGTTGCCTACGCGGCAGATCCATCGCGGCGAGTAGAAATGTACATAGACGGGCACGTTGCCATAGTGTGCCTTGATGGTGTTGCCAATCTGCTCTGCCTGCTGGCGGTCCTTGCGGGAGTTGCCGCCTGCAAAGGCCTGTACGCGGTAGCCGTTGACCTTGACACCATTGCGGATAACCTTCTTCGACAAGTCAACCGGTTCTGTTTCCTGTTCGGCAGACGTCGTACCACCAGGTTTCGTCGTGCTATGGCTGGCCGATGAACTCGTATTGCCACTCGTTGTGCTGGAACTGGCAGGACGGGTAGCCGCCGCCGTTGTCGTCAGTGTGGCACTGTTCACCAGTTGGTCAATGTCGGCACTCTGATGGATGGTCACCGTGGGTTGTCCCGCAGTACCTTTCTGGATGCGCTCCGTGAAGGACTGCGCGTTGACAGGAATGAGGAATGAGGAATGAGAAATGAGAAATGCCAACAGCACTCTCATGGTTATTCCTGTCAAGCGTTTGTTTGTCGAATGATTCTGTCTTTTCATTTCTTCATTTTCATTTCTCATCACTCATTTCTCATTTTTAATTACTTCCAGGCATCAATAATACCCTTGAAGTCTGCGCACTTCAGCGAAGCACCGCCGATGAGGCCACCGTCGATGTCAACCTTGGCAAACAGCTCAGGAGCATTGCTGGCCTTGCAACTGCCACCATACAGGATGCTGGTATCTTCAGCTACTGCCTGGCCGTACTTCTCGGCAACGATGCTGCGGATGTAGGCGTGAATCTCCTCGGCCTGTTCGGCTGTGGCGGTCTTGCCGGTACCAATGGCCCAGATGGGTT
>JAEEGL012479168.1_pt1 | contig 29954 bp, 13 predicted proteins | sample 9134231 | NCBI WGS metagenome assembly JAEEGL01 (sample SAMN16246548, study PRJNA631951) | gut metagenome | biome: gut microbiome; feature: rumen; material: fiber-attached | host: Bos | place: Iran: Karaj | collected 2018-10 | reverse complement strand
CTCCCTTCAAGGGGAGGGGTTAGGGGTGGGGTCTGTAATACCAGTACTATCATATGCCGCCCCCTATTCGCCGCGACTTCTTCGCTAAAAATTCTTCGCTGAAAATTCTTCGCTGAAAATTCTTCGCTGAAAATTCTTCGCTGAAACTTATTCGCTGAAACTTATTCGCTGAAACTTATTCGCTGAAACTTATTCGCTGATAGAGTATTACTGATATTACAGACCCCACCCCTAACCCCTCCCCTTGAAGGGAGGGGATGGCTGCGCATTGAGCTACGCGGCGGCCAACACCCCGCCCCTAACCCCTCCCCGTAAGGGCAGGGTTCAAGAGGGGATGGCTACACATTGAGCTACGCGGCGGCCAACGCCCCACCCCTAACCCCTCCCCGTAAGGGCAGGGTTCAAGAGGGGATGGCTGCGCATTGAGCTACGCGGCGGTCAACACCCCTCCCCCAACCCCTCCCCTTACAGGGGCGGGGAGAGCGGCGGTGTCCCTGCGCATCATGGTCGGCGCAGCAAAAGTCCCGAAGGGACGACAGAACCGGTGCATCAGTTCTGTCGTCCCTTCGGGACTATTCAGGGTGACATCGCTCAATGCCTATGGCATCATTCTTCATCCCTGATGGCGGATAATCACCAACTTAATTATACGGGAGGTACCAGTTCTGCGGGTTGGTGAGATCCTTGGCCGGCTGGCGGCTGGCCAGCTTGCTGGCGAGCCAGATGCTGCCGAAGTTGCCGCCGTAGAGGCCGGTGGCGTTCTTATGACGGGCCAGACGGGTGAGGTCGGAGAAGCGGGTGCCCTCGAAGGCAAACTCCATGGCATACTCGTCGCAGAGCAGGTCTTCCATGGCGTTGATGTAGTCCTCCTTGGTGTACTGCTGCAACCCGAGGTTGAACTTGCGGCTGATGTCTGCAATCTTGGCATTGAGCACGGTGCTGTAGCGATAGGACGAGTAGAGGTCGTCCACTGCGCCTGCGCCGTGGCTGTGTATGCCGACGAAAGCCTTGGTGACACCATTTCTGAAGATCTCGGCGTTCTCACGCGAGAGGAAGGGCAGACGGGTGGTGAGCAGCTCGTAAGACTCCGGCGTGAGGTAATACTTGTCGTCGATGTGCGACAGCGTCATGTCGAGCACCTTGTTGCCGTTCTCGTCGATGGAGTCATTGCCGGCAGTGTCCTTCATGTACACTTCCTGATAGCTGAAGTTGGCCAGCTCTGAGTGCAGTCCGTTTTTCAGCACTGCGAAGGCAGCGTCGGGATAGCCCATGCGGTTGATGGCCTCTGCCAGGTGCAGCCACACGGTGGCGTTGCGATAGAGGTAGACGTAGGCCGTGGAGGGCTTCTGCGTGTAGACGCAGGTGGAGTCGGCGCCACTGCCCTGGCTGACGAGCAGTGCGCGTGCATCGCCCAGCGGCTCGCTCTTGACAATCCAGTTGAACGGCGACACCATGACCTGCTCGGTGTAGTAATAATACCTTGCGCGGCGTGCCGAGTCGCAGTAGACCTGCGACGGCACTATCTGTATGTCGTGCGTCTTGGGACAGTTGAAGAGGTAGCGTGCGCTAGTGGACACGTCGCTGGCATTGTTGGTGGCATAATAGTTGTAGCCGTAGGACGCCGGTATGTCGGTTGTCTTACCCGTAGTGTAGTTGACAGCCATGGGTATGTAGGAGATGACATCGCCGGGTGCCGGGTCGTGGCGGAATGAGTTCTCCCACGTGGGCTGTCCCTGATAGAGCGTTGAGTTCTTTCCAGGATTATAGTCGGCGGGCCAGTCGATGAAGTCCTTGAAGATGGGGCTGTACTGGCTGTAGGAGGGGCTCATGGGGTCGATGTAGTTGACCGAGATGTTGCTTTTGTTCATCAGTCCTTCATAGCGCAGATACTGATAGAAGCATGTGGCGGCCTTCTCGTATTCACCCAGCTCGAGATAGATGTCGCCCAACACCACATTGAGTGGCACGAAGCACTTGCTGGGCCAGATGGACTTGGTGGGTCCCCAGTTCAGCAATCCGATGAGTCGTCCTGTTCCTGACGACTGGCTGAAGGTGGGCACTGCTATCTGCTCGTCGCTGTAGCGCGACTTGAGTGTTTCCAGCATCTGTGCCTCTCCTGCGAGGATGGCTTCGCGGCTTGTGGGGTTGACGTTGGCATTGATCTGAGCGATGGTGGTGACAGGCTCTGTGACGTATGGCACTGCGCCATACTGTCGTGAGAGCTGCAGATAGGCCCATGCCCTGAAGGATGCCACGGCAGCAAACTCGTTGCACACCACGTTGCGCACGCCGGTGCGCAGTGTGGAGTCGCGGTGAGCCAGGTAGTAGTTGCAGTTGTTGATGACCTTGTAGTAAAGGTAGATGCTGTCATACTTGTTGGAAGCGTCGGCCGTGAACGATGCCAGCTCGCGCAGGTTGGTGGAGGCTTTGTCAGTGAGGCTGACCAGCTCTCCACGCAGCTCGTTCTGGTAGTAATACTGGTCGGCAAGCTGCTGCATGGCCTGCATGATGCCGTAAGCGTAGAAGACAGAGTCGGTCTTCTGGTCGAGCGTGGGGTTGAAGAGCTGTCGCGAGCTGTCGGACTCCAGCATGTCGGAGCAGGAAGTCAAGAAAATGAGAGATTGGGAAAAGGAGAAAAGGAGAAATGCTGCGCATATCACTCTCTTCATTTTCTTCCAACTCATTATTTCTGTTTTAATCATCTTTTTCATTGTTATATAATATCTCATTATCTCATTATCTACATTTCTCAATATCAACTTAGAGGTTGATCTTTACACCCATGGAGAAGATGCGTCCCTGAGCAATGTTTCCAGCGTCGATGCCCTGATAGAGCTGATGGTTGCTGATGGAGAACTCCGGGTCGCTGCCTGTGTACTTGGTGAGTGTGAAGAGATTGCTGCCTTCAGCCCACACCGACACGCCTTGCAGCCATGAGAGCCATGAGTCGGGCACGGGCACCTGATAGGTGAGGCGGACGTTCTTCATGCGGAGGTAGGAGCCGTCTTCTATCCATCGGTCGGAGAAGCGGTTGTTGCCCATGGGGTCGCCATAGCAGACACGCGGCAGGTCGGTGTGCTGTCCTTCGTAGCGCCAGTGTCCTATCTCGGCCACCTGCTGGTTGTAGAGCGTGGCGCCGCTGTTGAGGATAGAGCGCTGGTAGTTGAACACATCGTTGCCCAGGCTGTAGTTGAACGCCATGTCGAGTGCGAAGCGCTTCCAGTTGAGGTTGAGGAAGATGTTGCCGTAGATGTCGGGATTGGGGTCGCCGATGACCACCTTGTCGGCCTCGTCTATCTGTCCTGGTGCCAGCTCGCCGGCAGCGTTGTTGGGGTTGACATCCTTGAACCTGACGTCGCCAGCTGCGAAATACTGCTTGGCGCCTGTCTCGTCGACGATGTAGAGGTTGGCAGCTGCGGCATCGGCCGTGGTGGCGAAGACGCCTTCGGTCTGGTAGCCGTAGAACACGCCTACGGGATTGCCCACAGCGGTGAGGATGTTGTCAGTGCCGTAGATGGACGATGTGAAATTGCCATTGGCCAGCTCCTTCACCTCGTTCTTGTAGTGTCCCAGCGTGGCGCCTATCTCCAGGTGCCAGTCCTTTGCGGAAATGGGCTTGCCACTGACGCCTACCTCGAATCCGGTGTTCTGCACCTTGCCGTCGTTGGTCCAGTAGTTGTTGATGCCGCCGATGGGGTTGTCGAAGGTCTTCAGGGCCAGCAGGTCGCTGGTGTTGTGGATGAAGTAGTCGACGTGTGCGCTCAGGCGGTTGTGGAGGAAGTGTCCCTGCAGGCCGACGTTGAACTTCGACGTTGTCTCCCACTTGATTTCCTCGTTGCCCACGTTGGTGAGCTGTATGCCTATCTCCGTGTTGTTATAGCGCACGGGGTTGAACGATGTGCGTGCAGCATAGTTGGAGATGCCGTCGTTGCCGCTGACGTCGTAGCCGGCATTGAGGCGCAGGTAGTTGATGCCGCTGGTCTTGGGGAACCACTTCTCGTTGGTCAGCACCCATCCCAACTGGAGGCTGGGGAAGAGTGCCCACTTCGTGCCGAAGGCCTTGATGCCGCCATCGGCCTCGGCGCCGAAACGGCTGTTGGCCTCAGCCAGCAGCGAGACGGTGGCGAAGTAGCGGTTCATGTAGTTGTAGTCGCCAGAGACATACCACTGCATGTTCTTCCACACATCGTCGGCGCCCTTCACGGTGGAATAGACCGAGTTGCCGGTGCCCAGCTTCGGGTTCTTGTCGTCCTCTTGCTTCAGAGAGTATTCTGTGGAGAGGTCGCTGTTGTCGTAAGAGAAGTAGTTGTAGCGGAATCCGCCGGTGGCAGCTATCGAGTGGGCGCCTATCTTCTTCGCCCAGTCCACATGGGTGTTGCTCAGGATGTTCTGCTCCTTGGAGAAGATGGATGCGGTCATGGAGTAGACCGTTCCGAGGTTCTCGATGGCGAATGAGGGCAGACCGATGTTGGGGCGGTAGTAAGCCTGCGAGTTGCGGTTGAGATAGTAGCTGAAGTGTGAGGTGAGCTTCCAGTCACGTCCAAACTCGTAGGTGGGTGCCAGTGTGACGTTGAAGAACGTGTTCTCGTTGCGGTTCTTGCGCTCTCCCTTACCGTTGGTCATCAGTGCCAGGGGGTTGGCCTGCGAGTAGTTGCCGTCTTTCAGGGTGCTGTAGAGGTCGTCGGCATCGGCCAGCAGGTGGGTGAAGGCATTGATGTTCTTGTTATACTGGTAAGGACTGAGCAGCGGGCTCTTGATTTGCGCCAGGAATGCGGGCGAGGTGATGATGCCGGCGCTGAGGTCGGCCGGTATGCCCTCGTCGAACAGGTTGGTGTTAGAGCGCGAGAACGACATATCGAACTTCGTCTTCAGATTGTAGAGGATGCTGATGTCGGTGTTGAAGCGCACGTTGATGCGGTCGAAGCTGGTGCTCTTCACGTTCTTCATCGTCTGGATGTAGGCCACTGAGAGGTTGTACATGCCGATGTCGTCGCCACCCTGCACATTGATGCTGTAGTTGTGGGTCAGCGCTGTGCGGTAGACGTAGTCGCTCCAGTGGGTGTCGTTGTGATAGGTGTTGTAGTAGTAGCCGTCCTTGGCGTCGTTGAGGAAGTTGAACTGCAAGGGATTGATGGACGATCCGATGCGCTCCTGCACCTCGGGTATGGTTCCGAGCTGCTCGACGGCGAAGTTGCGGTACTGTGCTGCATTCATCATCGTGGGATAGTTGGGCGTGAAGGTCCAGCCCACGCCGAGTTTGGCGTCGATGCGTGTGGCCATGGAGTGTCCGCGCTTGGTGTCGATGAGGATGACACCGTTGGCGCCGCGTGCACCATAGAGGGCCGTGGCATTCTTCAGCACCGTCACCTTGTCGATGTCCTCGGGCGAGATGGTGGAGAGCATGTTGAAGATGTCGCCCAGGTGCAGCGACTCTCTGTTGCGCTGCATGTCGAGCTCCACGCCGTCGATGATGACGAGTGGCTGGGCATCGGCATTGATAGAGTTGAGGCCACGGATGAACATCGCTGCACCCTGCTCGAGATGGCCCGAGTGCATGTTCATGCGGATGTCGCCACCCAGCTGCCGGGTCATCTCTTCGTCGATGGACAGGCCGTTGCCGCGCGACACGAAGCTGTTGCGTGCCGTGATGGTGGTACCGTCTTCATACATGGTAGCGAAGACATCGCTCAAGAGGCTGATGCGCAGCTGTTGCGTCTCGTCGCCGGCCGTGATGGGCAGCTGCTGCGACAGATACTGCGGAGCCTGCACGAAGAGCGAGGTGGCAAAGGTGGGCACTTTGATGGTGAACTGTCCCTGCTCGTCGGTCATGGCGACATAGCGCTTGTCGTTGAGAGCCTGGACACGGACACCGGCCAGAGGTGCCTTCGTGGCGTCGTCGACAACGACTCCTTGCACGGTAATGGTGGGATTGGTGTCAACAACCGGTGTGCGCTTGGGTACTTTGATAGCCGTGGGGTTGTCCTCGTCTTCAAAGTCGTCCTGTGCGAAAGCCACGGTACTTGCGGTCAAAACAATGGCACAGAGAGAGAGTCTGCGACCCTGACGCTGTAGGAAGTTATAGATCGTACTTTTCATCGTCGTCATTATTCATTAGAAGAGTTAGCCCAATAGTCGTTGTATTCCTTCGGCACGAGGTACACGCCAGCCACACGCATCTGCTGGTCGTACTTCTTGCGGTTGGCAGATGAGGTGTAAGACTTGGTGTGCATCATCAGCAGGCTTGGATAAGCATCCAGACCGTAGTAGCTGGCCGGGAAGGTGAACTCGCCGAGGTCGATGACGTTGACACGTCCCGGGTCGCCCAGATAGGTGACGGTGGCGGTGTCGTCGCCATTGTCGGTGGTAATCTCGGCCGTTGTCTTAGCGCCCTGCGGCAGCACGGTGAGCTGCTGCTTGTTGGAGGCATCGGTCCAGCTGAGATAGAAGCGCAGGTAGTAAGGCCGGACGAGAGCGTCGGGGTTGAGCACCTGCTCGGGAACGGTAATCACATAGATATGGTAAGTGCCTGAGCAGACACGTCCTGTGACAGAGCCGTCGTTCTTGATGGAGCCGAGAGCGAAACCGAACTCCGGCTTACTGGTCGTGCCATCGACATCGGCGCTGTCCACTGAGCAGTAAGTGAAGAACTTCGACGTCGAGGGGAAGAGCCACTGATGGAACATGGGCGGCACCTTGCTGAACAGCGAGTCGCGGCCTGCAAGGCTCTCGAGCGCCACGTTGTGAGTGGTCAGACGGTTGACCTTCAATGTGTGATAGGGACGGCTCACGACGATGGGAGGGAGATAGGTGTCCCAGGAATTGAAGGTCAGCGAGTCGACGATGCGTGTCAAGCCATTGCTCATCTCATTGATGGCCAGGGTGTGGTCGAGCACCGTGTTGGCGTTGATCAGGAAGCTGCCGGAGGTGGAGAACACAGAGTCTTCGGGCGTCAGCGAGCCTTTGCCGAAGAGTGCCCTGTTGCGCGGATAGCTGCCTGAGAACGCCAGGTCGCTGACAATGTTGCGGCACGTCAGCGAGTCCTGATCCGTGGTCTTCGTCTCAGCAGCCTTGGCAGCCTTCGCGTCAGTGGCCTTGATGGATGAGGCCTGCGTCGACTTCAGCGACAGGTCCATATAGTCCATCTTGGCAATGTAGTTGAAGCAAGGATGAATCTTGGCGTAAGCGTCGGCCCATGCCTTGTCGTTGGGAATCAACATGCAGTAGGTGCTGTCCTCGTCTTCCAGGTCGGCATGCATGATGTTGCGGATGACGTTATTGCGCTTGGCCATCACTGAGTCGAGGTAGGTCTGCTTGCCGTTGACGAGCGGGCCGACGACGGAGGCGTTGAGGTCAAGATAATACTCGTCATACTTCTGGATGTAGTTCTTGATGGCGTCACATCCCGTGAGGTTGTCGATGTTCTCGTAGAGGTTGTTGAAGAACTCCGAGAAGCCGTTGATTTTGTGCATCAAGCCGTTGGCAGCGGGCATGTTGACATTGGCATAAGAAATGCCGTCGAAGCTTTGCTGCGTGAAGGGATGGTGCTTAAAGTTGAGCGAGACAATCGTGGTGCTGTCGAGTGCAGCAGAGATGGGATAGTTGTACTCCGTGATGTGCTGCTGCATGAACTGCTTCAAGATGGTGGCGCTGTCGCTGTGCAGCAGCCGCTGGTATTCCTCATCGTTGAACGCATTGTCGACGGGTGCCCAGACGGTGTAGAAACGCGGGCTGTTCAGGGCCTCCGAGAATTTGCACTGGCGGGCGAGGGCGGTAAACTTTGTCAGCTGCGGGTCGTTGGAGATGTTCTCCCACAACGTGCTGTTGGCACTGGCCTGAACGTCGACAGGCGCCGTGTTGTAGTCATCGTAATCGGAGCACGATGTAAGCGCTACGCTCAATGATAAATGACAGATGATAAATGATAAATTTATCAGGCGTCTTTTGCTTATCTTATTATTCATATCTTTTTTCATTTATGGTTATTCGCTTGGCTGCTTAATACCAGTCCTCAGTCATGCTCTGGCTGTTGACGATGTCGAGCGGAACCAGCTCAATGAAGTCGAATGACCAACCCAGGTTGGTGTCGTTCACGAGGTTCTTGATGCGCAGCCAGTAGTCCTTGCCCTGCTCGAAGCGCTGGGTGGTGATGATGCGTCGCAGCATCATCGTGCCGTAGCCCGTCTCTGAGCGGCAGCTGGTGGAGCCGATGATCTGGCTTGCTGCCGAGTAGATGTCGTTCTCGTTGTAGGCCAGCGGGTCGGTAATGGTGTTATAGGTACCACGCGAGAAGCTGGCCGGAGCGCGCATATAGCCACGCACATGCATACGCTGGTCGCTCTCCACTCCACAGTCGGAGGTCTCGTCGTCGGCACGGTTCACGATGTCCTCGTAACCGATGGTGGCATCGTAATAGGGATTGGCGCAGGCGTCGAAGGGGATGCCGACAGCCACCATGTCCGACTGCTTGGAGGTGTTGCCCAGATAGAACTGCATCAGTCCGCCACGAGCCATGGGGGGATAGATGATGCGCAGCTCATAGTCGCCCGTCGGCACGTGCGGCAGCTTCACTGCAAAGTCATAGACGTCCCATCCCTGGAACTGGTCGGAGTTGTTGGCGCGCCAGGCTCCCATCACGCAGAAGCGGAGCAGTGTGCCGGGATTGTAGCAGACGATGTTGTCGAAATAGTTGTTCTGGAAAGCGATGCGGTTGCCGTCGCCGCCACCGTTCAATGCGCTCACCTCGCTGGGCGTAGCAAAGCGCAGGCCGTTGTTGATGAGTTCATAGAGGAAGGTGGAAGAGTCGAGGCGCAAGCGCTCGTGGAGGGCGTCCTTGGCGTTCTGGTCATACTTCAAGATGCCCTTGATGCGGTGGATGTATCCGTTGAGCGTCTCGATGCTCTTGTTGCGGTCTACTGACACGCCGGCAAACTTCAGGACGTGGTCGCCGTCGCCCGGCACACCGAAGAGTCCAAGCTTGGCCGTCAGCGTGTTGTTGGTGAGGTAGCGGTTCAGCCACAGGTTCTTTGTGGTCTTGGGATTCGTCTCCCACACTTTCAGCAGCGTGTTGGGCAGCATGGTCTCGAAATACTCCTGCGGCTCATAGCCGAAGCACAGGTTCCAGGAGGCCTCGGTCTGCTTGTTCTTCTCATAGACGATGCGGTCGATGGGCATGCCTGCACGCAGGATGTGATAAGCCACGAACATGTTCACCACGTTGAAAGGATTGGTGTAGTCGTCGCCCGTGCTGATGGTGATGCCCTTCTCGTTGATGTAGTCATACCAGGCATTGCAGTTGCCATACCACTCCACGCACTTCTTCTTCAGGTCGTCGAAGTTGTTGATGCCAGCAGCCTGGAACACGTCGTCGGTCTCGGCGAAGACCGTCCACTTGATCATGCACTCTTTGGGATAATAGAGCGAGACGCCGTCGCGGTCGTTGTGGTTGGTGCCGAGGTCGTAGGTCATCGGCGTGCCGTTGGCGTTGAGCTTCTTCTCAATCATCAGGGTGTCGGTATATCCCGTAGCCTCGAGTGCGGCATAGAAGATGCTGAGGTCTTTCTCGCCCTCCACACGCAGCTGGTCGTCGGTGGTGCGGTCGGAACGAGGGATGACGGTGGAGCAGATGTGCAGGATGCCGTTGCTGGCCTCGATGTCGCCTTCCACGATGGCAGAGTTGTCATTGAGACTGGTGAGTCCGATGAATTCTTCATTCTCGCTGCTGAGAATCGTTCCCACGCGTATGCTGCGTCCGGTCTTCATCGTCGTCCAGGTAGTAGCGGTACCGTCGAGGTCTACCTGCATGTGTGCCTCGCCCGAGAGGTGGAAGCGCGAGATGTCGTCGCACAGCGAGTCGGACATCAGGTTGACCTTGGCCATCACGTCGAGGTTGTTCCAGTTGGCGTCCTCGGTAATGCCGTTGTGCTTGACCTTCGCCTTGGAGATGAGGTAGGACTCGTCGTTGTAGAGGCTGTCGAGGTAGGCGTTCACACCGTCGTTCATGGGTGCAAAGCAGGTATACTCGCCATACGTTCCCATGTACTTGTCGAAGCCGCCTTTCTCCAGGATGCGATAGAAGGCCGACACATTGGGCCTGTCGCGCAGCAGCTCGGCAATGGTCTTCTCGTCAGAGGAGAAGAGATTGGAACCGTCGGGCTCCTCGTTGCATGATGTGAGGAAAACGAGAGACGGAGAAAGCGCGAAGACGAGCAATGCCGCGCATCCCAGTTTCTTCAGTCTCTTCATTTTCGTATTGTTATTTGTTGTTTTCATATTGCTTAATGATTAAATAATTTCTCATTATCTCAATATCTCATTTTCTCATTATCTCAATATCTCATTTTCTCATTATCTCAATATCTCATTATCTCCCCAGTATCAATACTTCGCAGAAGATTTATAGACCGGGTTCTGTCGGAGGTTGGGGTTCAGCTCCACCTCGTCCTGATTGATGGGCATATAGAGATAGCGCTCGTCACGCATCTTGGCTTTCATGGCCGAAGGTACGGCATACTTGCGCAGTGCGAGGTCGAGGAAACCGTCGAAGTTGGCAACATATCCTTCTGTCAGCTTCTTTGTCAGGTCGGCTTTCGCTGCTGTGTGGCGATAGTTGTAGCGCATGAGGTCGAACCAGCGCTTGCCCTCGAAGCACAGCTCGCGGGCACGCTCGGCCAGCACCAGCAGCTCCATGTAGTCCTTGTAGAGCGAGTATTTCAAGGCATAGTTGTTCTTGTTGGCGTCCGACAGCGAGCGGTCGTTGACATACTTACAGATGAGGAAAGCCTGCTCATTGCGTGGGTCGTCTTCGGCCCTGCCGCCCAGTTCATAGAGCTGCACGAGGGCTTCGGCCTTCATGAGCATCACGTCGGTGAGACGGTAGAAAATCCAGTTCTGATAGACGTTGGAACGCGTGTCAACCTTGTTGTCGGCAGTGTTGTTGGTGCCAGCCGAGACGGTAGCCACAAACTTTCTCACGCCAAACTGCTCCACGTTGTCGCTGTTGGCATCGTAGAGGAACTCGAAGAGACGCTGGTCGGCGCTGTTGTTCCATACGCCGGTGCCGTCGATGACCACGTTTCCGCCCTTGGCAGCTCTGCCGAACAGCGATGAAGCCTTCAGGTAGCCGAAAGCGTTGGAGGTGGAGTTGCCATAGCGGAAATACATCTGCTCGAGGCTGGGGTTGCTGACATCCGAGCTGTTGAACTGCAGTTCAAAGATGCTCTCCTCGGCGTTCTGTCCGCGCTGGCCGTCCTGCCTGATCTGTCCGAAGATGTCATTGTACATGTCTTCGTAGTCAGAGAGATAGTAGTCTTTCTCCACATCGTCGACGCCCGGCCTGTGGTTTCGGGGATTCAGCTCGTAGGCTTCCTTCTTGGCTTTGATGACCTTGTCGCAATACTCGACACAGGCCTCATAGTCGGCGGCGTCGCGGTTGATGGAGGCACGCCAGAGGTAGATGTCGGCCAGGATGGCGTTGATGCCGTCTTGGTTCAGGTAGCCCTTGTCGCGCCAGTCGCCGAAGGTGGAGCCTGAGATGGCATACTTCGAAGCCTCCTTCAGGTCGTTGATACACATGTTGAGGACAGAGTCGGGATTAGCCTGCGGAGCATCGAAGTCGTCGCTGCTGTTGAGATAGGCTTTGGGTGTCACCGGAATGTCGTGGAAGACACGTGTGAGATAGAAGTAGCAGAATGCGCGCAAGGCCAGCATCTGCGCCTTGTTGGCATCATAGTCTCCCTGCGTGTAGTCGGGGTCCACGGCTATCACGCCCTCTGCCTTCTGCAACACGAGGTTACAGTAGTTGATGGCCGAGTAGAACGGATACCAGGACGTAAACGAGTTCTCCGTGTCGATGTTCAGGCTATAGATCTGTGCCAATGCTGTCTTGTAGGCAGCCGATGCGGGCAGTGAGGAGGTGACCATGAGCTCGTCGGAGCGGAAGTCGCCCCAGACAATCATGTTGCGGATGGCAGTGGCATCGCGCAGCTGTGCATAGGCCGCAGCCACCACAGCATCCACCTCGGTCTTCTTCTGCCAGAAATCCTCATCAACGGTCTTGTTATCGGGCAGGATGACGGTGTCGACACAACTTGTGAGGAAAACGAGAGGCGAGGAAAGGGAGAAAAGGAGCAATGCCACGCATCCCAGTCTCTTCAGATTCTTCAGTCTCTGCATTTTCGTATGGTTATTTGCTGTTTTCATATATCTTAATGATTAAATAATTTCTCATTTTCTCATTTTCTCAATTTCTCATTTTCTCAATTTCTCATTCTCTCCATCTCTTCATCAGAAGCCGAAGTTGATGCTGGCAGTAACTGACTTCGAGCGGGGCGTGGAAGCGCCGTCGGAGGCCGGTGTGTAGGTACCGGCGGAAATCTCAGGATCAATGCCGGAATACTTCGTCCAGCAGAAGAGGTTGTTCATGGTGACGTAGGCCGTGAGGCTGTTCAGACCCAGTTTCTTCAGCGACTTCTTGGGCACGCTGTAGGAGAGCTGCAGGTTGTTCAGACGCACGTAGGAGCCGTCCTCGACGAAGCGTGAGCTCACCTGATAGTTGTAGCCTGTGCCGTAGAGTGCACGCGGGATGGGCGTCACGTCGCCGTCCTTGCGCCAGCGGTAGGTCACCGTGGAGCACTGGTTCTGTGTGCCGTACATGCTCTCCAGTCCCATGCGGGCCGTGTTGATGATCTTGTTGCCCCAACGGAAGTTGAAGCGTGTCACCAGCTTCCAGTTCTCGTATTGGAACGTCATGCTGAAACCGCCCTGCATCTTCGGCAGTGAGTTGCCCAGGTACTTGATGTCAAGCTCGTTGATGGTGCCGTCGTGGTTGACGTCCTCATAGATGGCATCGCCGCCCTTGAACTTGTAGTCTGTCTGTCCATAGTAGTAGGTCAGCTCCTTGGGCTCGCCGGTGTTGGTCATAATCACCTTGCCCTTCTCGTCGGTAGCCACGGGGAAGGTCTTTCCCTCGGCCAGCTGCTTGTTGATCCACTCCTCATAGTTCCAGTTGTAGGTCTTGCCCTCTGCCACTGCCTGTGCCTGCAGTTGCTGCTGCTTGGTGTCGTAGTTGCGCAGGTAGTCGTAGGTGTACTGGAACACGCCCAGGCTGTTGAAGCCGTAGATGGAGCAGAGCGGGTCGCCCACCACGACGCGGCTGAGGATGGAGTTGGCGCCACGGGCGTTGGCATTGGGCTGCGAGTTGAGGTTGTCCAGCACGCGCTGGTCCATCGACAGCAGCTTGTTGACGTTCTGTGCAAAGTTGACGTTGGCCGAGACCGTGAACTTGCCCACCTTGATGAATTTGTTGGCGCCGACGGTCAGCTCCCAACCTTTGTTCTCCATCTCGCCGACGTTGCCAAACGACAGCTTCGTCGTGGTGTTCCACGTGGCCGAGGTGGGAATGGGCAGGCCTCGCATAATCAGGTCCTTGGTGTTGTCTTTGTAGAGGTTGAGGTCAATCTCAAACTTGTTGTCAAACAGCTCCACGTTGAATCCGAGGTTCAAGCCAATCTTCTTCTGCGGGCGCAGGTCGTCGAGCTTCATGCCACTCATGGAGGTGAAGTAGCTGTTGCCATAGCGTCCTGCACGCGAGGTGTACTGGTTGAAGTAGTTGTCCACACCTACATTCGAGCTGCCCGCGATGCCCCACGAGCCGCGTATGCCGAACATATTGATGACCTTCTGCAGTGGCTTGAAGAACGCCTCGTCGCTGATGTTGTAGCGCAGTGACACGGAGGGTGAGTAGAACCACGGGTTCTTCGGGCCGAACTTCGAGTTGCCGTCGCCACGCAGCGAGAAGCCGATGCTGTAGCGTGACTTGTAGGAGAAGTGGGCATTGTAGACGAAGTCCTGCCAAGCCGACTTGGTGGTGCTGGGCTGGTTGTCCATTCCCGTCAGGCGGGCGTCGATGGTGGCCGACGTGATGCCGTTGGGCACGGAGCTCTGGGCTATATACTGGTAGGTGTTCTTCTGCGTACCTGCCTCATAGCGGGCCAGCATGGTGAGCAGCAGGTCCTTGTTCTTGAACGCCGGTGTATAGATCAGTTCCACGCGCGAACCCATCTTAAACTGGTTCGACTCCGTATTGGTGATATAGTTGTAGTTGTTGTCTATGTAAGTGCCGTTTGAAAGGCTGGCAGGCATGTAGGTAGGCTTCGAGTAGGCATAGATGTCGAAGTAGACACGTCCGTTGAAGGTCAGACGGTGCTGTCCGACGTCGGTGCCCAGCAGCTCGTACTTGATGTTGAAGTCGGGCACGATGCTGTAGGTCTGCTCCTTCTGCCACGAGTTGTTGGCGTAGGCCACGGGGTTGCCTATATTCACGACGTCCTGCAGCTCCATAGAGGTGTAGTTGCCGTCGTCGGGCGTGGCGTTTCTTCTGCTGTTGCCCTCACCGATGGTGCCAGTGGGGTTCATCAGGAAATACTCGCCCGTGTTGTGGTTGAACTGGTCGTAGCGGTAGATGCTGGCATTGGGAGCCATGGCCAGGGCCATAGCCAGCAGGTTGTTGTTCGAGCCGCCGTTCTTGCTGCTGCCGTAGGTGTAGTTCTTCAGGTTATCGGTATAGGTCAGCGCAAAGTTGGTGGAGAAACGGATGCGGTCAGACACATTGTAGTCCAGCACCAGGCGTGTGGTCAGACGGTCGAGCTTCTGCTTGATGACCGTACCCGACTGGTGGTTGTAGCTGCCCGAGATGCGGAACTGTGCCTTCTGTCCGCCGCCGGAGATGTTGAAGTTGGCCTCGTGCTGCTCACCAAACTGCTTGATGGCATCCACCCAGTCGGTGTTCTTGTTCCAGTTGTTGGCCTCGGCCCACGACTCGGCGGGCACATAGTTGATCTCGTTGATGGTGGCAGTGGCAGCCGAGCTCTGTGTGGGGTTGTAGAACTCCTCCTTCAGCATCATGGTGTAGTTGTCGCCGTTCAGCAGGTCGTAGCCTGCGGGCATCCACGTGCCGGTGAACTTATAGCCCAGCGTCACACGTGGTTTGCCGCGTGCACCGCGCTTGGTCGTGATTTGTATGACACCGTTGGCACCCTGTGCACCCCAGATGGCCGTAGCTGCGGCATCCTTCAGCACGGTGATGCTGGCAATATCGTCGACGCTGACGGCGAGCATCGAGGAGAACTTCTCCTCGTCCATGTTCTCCGGGTCGAAGTCGGCGCTGTCATACTCAAAGATCTTGTCGTCGACCACTATCAGCGGCTCAGCGCTGCCGTTCAGTGTGGAGACACCGCGCAGGCGCATCGATGTACCGGCACCGAGGTTACCCGAGTTGTTCACGATGTCAAGACCGGCAATCTCGCCCTGCAGGGCCTCGTCGGCCGAGGTGAAGGCCATACCTTCCACATCGGCCATGTTCATGGTCTGCTGCGAGACGGATATCTCGCGCTTGTCGATGTTCAAACCGCCGGAACTGGTGCGGCGGCCCACCACTTTCACTTCACCGATGGTGGCGTTGTCGTCTTCCAACTTGATGTTGAAGGTGCGCTTGTCGCCAATGGTGATGATTTTCGTCTTGTAGCCAATGTAGGTGATGACCAGCTTGTTCTTAGGGTTGGCAATCTTCATCGAGAAGTTGCCCATCATATCGGTCTGTGCAGCGTTGACGATACGGTTGTTGGCGTCGCGCTCCACCACGTTGGCAAAAATCACAGGCCCCGAGGAATCATTTACGCTGCCTGAAATGACTATTCCCTGTGCCGACATTGTCAGAGTGACAAAGGCAAACAAGAGCGTCAATAGTATTTTCGATTTTAGCATAATAATCAATGTTCAATGTTCAACGTTCAATGTTCAAAACTTTCTGTTGCTGTTATAGCACAAGGGTGTGCCGATGCCATGAATAATGACGAAGGCCGATGTCTCGATAGACTTGACGCCGGCATCTTCTTTCACCGTGATGTCACGTGCAATGAGGTTGGACGTGTCCGACGATGCGTTGACGGTCACCGTTGTGCCCGAGGCATCCTTGACAGTGAGCTTGTAGTCGCCGCCGGTGACGGTGAGCGTCTGGGCAATGCCGATGGCATTCGAGCAGAACGTGGAGAACATCGGCTCCGGTGTGGTGAGACCCGTCACAGGGTCATAGTTCTTGAAGTAGCGGTCGGCGTAGAGCGAGCTGTTCTGCGTGTGGTAGCGCACAAAGCGGCTCATCTTGTCCAGCTGCTCCTTCACGTAAGCCGAGGCATCGTCCTTCGAGGTGAATCCGTACTGGTCTTTCACGCTTTCCCAGTCGTTGACGATGGCCATGACGTTCTTCCAGGTGGGCAGACCCATGTCCTTCTGAGCCGTCACCATGGCCTCGTAGGTGGGAGCGTAGATGGTGTAGTTGTAGGCACTGAGCATGCCCCAGTTGTCGTTGTTGTCGATGACACGGTAAGGCTTCAGCTTTGCATTGACGTTCTCCTTGCTGTCGCCAGTGAGAATGCCGGCGAAGGTGTAGATGTCTTCATTGTTGAACTGCAGGCAGAAGTTGAGGAAGTGGTCGTATTCCGGGGCTGCAGCGTCGTAGTCGGCCTCAGCGTCGTAGAACTCGGGGCGCGACAGCGTCTGCATCACGCTGGTGATGGTGGGCTGCAGGGGGAAGTCGAGGCGGTAGACGGTGCCGTTCTCTATCTTGGCGTCAGGGCTGTTGGCGTCGAAGGTCTGGGTGATGGTCGACCACTGCGAGGGGTCGCTCAACTGCAGGCCGCCGGCCACCTTGTTGCCATCGACGACGACGGTGCCTCCGTGCTTCGTCTTGTAGTAGCGGTTGCCATAGAGGCCGTACTGAGCCTGGCCCTTACCCGTCTCGGTGGAGTCGGCCAGCACGATGGTGCAGTAGTCCAGCAGGTCCTTGATCTGGCTGTTGAACTGGCCCGTCTCGATGTTGATGTCCTGGGCGTTGGCAGCCTCCACGTAGGAGCTGATCTGATTGTAGGGACCCGACTGGTAGATGTATTGCTTCACCAGCACGTGGAACGAGCCGTCGGCCTGCGGGTCGAAACGGAAGCGCAGACCCTTCAAGCCGTCGGCATCCTTCACCGACGTGGGGTCGATGACGATGAACTGCGTCTCGTGGTCGGTGGGGACGAACAGGCCGTAGCGGGCCTTCATCGACAGCAGGTAGTAGTACATGTCGGCACCCAGCTTCGAGGCTACGCCGGCTGTCGTCTGGTGGTCGTTCAGCATCTCACCCATGGTGCGCATGTCCTTGTAGACAGAGGCGGGACCGAGCACGGAGTTGTAGAGCTTGGGGCCGAACAGCTTGCTCATCTTATAGATGACGCCGTTGTTGGCGATGGAGACGTCATAATTGCCGTCGCTCTTCTTGATAATGTCATCCTTCGTCACGTCGAGGAACTCGAAGGCATCGTTCTGCACGGTGGAGAACGTGCTGGGCACTGTCTTCGACAGATAGGGCTTCATCACGTTGTTCAGGATGCTGGCAAAGATCGACGGGTCACTGTTGTGTATGGCGTCGAGATGGGCGTTGAGGTTGGCTGCGCTGAGGTCCAGGGCAGGGTCGCCCAGGTTCTTCACAATGTAGGCAGCCTCCTTCAGGAAATAGTCTTCCACGGCCTTGTCGCTGGGAGCGAGGAAGGCGGCTATCTCGGCATCGTCATCGCTCGAGCCGCCCTTCAGCGTGGGGTTGTAGTAGTTCCAGCCCGGGTCGAAGTCCAGCAGCTGGTTGTCGGCCACCGTCACGCCGCGTGCTGGCTGAGCCAGCTTGGCACGCTGTGAGTTCTTGCTCAGGTAGCGGATGGCGTAGATGGTGTCTTGCGAAGCAGCACCCGCGGCGTCTTCGCCATACTGCTCTGTCAGCGTCAGGTCGGCGTCGGGGAAGCAGTAGTAGTCCAGCATGCGCGAGATGTAGTGGGTGTCACTGCCGGCACGCAGCATCTCGGCCATGTTGCCGGGGTTCACCAGCACTTCGTCCAACTGGTGGATGTAGCCATTCTGGCAAACCACGTCGCTCTTCACCACCTGGTGGTTGAAGATGTAGGCCGCACCGTCCACATAGTCATGACCCGTGAGAATCTTGAAGTCGCTGTCGTCGCCCGTCACGGTCATGTTCTTCGTCAGCATGTACTCGCCGGTGAGGTGTACCATCGGCGACACTGTGTTGTCGAACACGGCCAGGATGCCGTTGCCGCTCTTGAAACGGGCGAAATACTTGTTGTTGGCAGGCATCGCCTGGGGCGAGAACGGCGTCACGGCGTAGGAAAGACGCATGTTCGTGGCGTGTTTCACCAGCTGGCCCTGCTGCATGGTGCCCTGAGCGTTCAGCTTGTTGGACAGGGTGCCCACAAGCATGGCGTTGTCGATCATCGTAGAGAACAGCAGCTCAGCTTTCTGCGCGTGGCTCAGCTCTTCATAGCTGCTCACGCCAAACTTGTTGTTGCCACCGGCAAAGAACCGTGCAAAAGCCTCGTCGTTGGCAGGGAAGATGGTCTTACTACCCGTCTTGTTCAGCACCTCCGCATAGCCCATGTCGTCAATCAGCTTGCAGTACGTGTTGAACGTGCCTTGCAGCTGCGACGACTGATGAAGCTCTTTGTAGATACTCTCGCCAAGCCAACTCGGCAATTCACCTTCTGGCACGACATAGTCTTTGGTACAAGAACTCATGCCGATGCATAGAAGTGATGCATACAAAAAGAGTTTTTTCATAAATAGTTAGTTTTATAATTGTTGTTCCATGTTATTCGAACATGTTAGGTATGGGTTTTCTGGTGATAAAGTGATTATGTTTTAATAGATGTTTGTCTTTAGCCCGCAAAAATACAAAAAGTAAACGAAACTTGCAACTTTTTAACAATCTACTTTATCAAAATCTCATTTTTTACATAATTTTTCCCAATTTGCAAGGGCGCAATCGGCATCGGGGACCACGGGTCAGCAGGGGGCTGGCGCTCATGCGGCTTCTCGCCTTGCTTGCGTCCGTCGCCTCATCGGTTTTGCTGCTGCGAAGCAGTCCGTGATTATTCTTCACATTTCGGACAACTTGTCCGAAGCCTCCGAACAAAAAGTCCGAAGGCTTCGGACAGTCCGTCCGAAGGCTTCGGACAACGTGTCCGAAGGCTTCGGACTTTTTTGGGTCGTTCCGCTTTTTTCAGTTTGTTGGTTGGTGTGCACGAATACGTGCACCACCCGGCCGGTGGGCGCGCCATCGTCTTCCATCGCTCCTTCGGGACCTTTATACGAAGGCAATGATATAGCAGTTGACCCTTTGCAGAAAGGATTTATGCGCAGCCATCCCCTCCCTTCAAGGGGAGGGGTTAGGGGTGGGGTCTGTAATGTCAGTAATGTTCTTTGCTGCCACTCCTTCGCTGCCACTCCTTCGCTGCCACTCCTTCGCTGCCACTCCTTCGCTGCCACTCCTTCGCTGCCACTTCTTTGCAGCCCACTCTTCGCTGACAGGATATTACTGATATTACAGACCCCACCCCTCGCTCGGCCGAAGGACGCTTGCAAGGCAAGAACCCCTCCCCTTGAAGGGAGGGGATGGCTGCGCATGAAAAGGTCAACTGCTATATCATTGCTTATATGAAAACATGGGGATGCACCCTAAAGGCACATCCCCATGTCAGTATTAGTCAATGGTGGAAGCAGATTATTTGATCACGACCTTCTTGCCGTTAACTATGTAGATACCCTTCTGCGTCGGGCTGGTGACACGCAGGCCATTGATGGTGTAGATGGCGTTGGCGTCGTTTCTGACAGCCTTGACAGACTCGATGGCGTCCTCAAACGGAGTGGTAGCACCGGCGGTGACACGCTGGATGAGCAGGTTGTCGAACCAAGGACGACGGTCGTTGTTGTTGTAGTTACTCTGCAGGATGAACTTGGTGGGCACAGCCTCGAGAGCCACCTCCTTGGAAGTGCTGGAGCCGTTGACGCTGTTGACGGTGCAGTACATCGACTTGCGGCCGTAGTCCATGATGACCTCCACGTGGCTCTTCTGCAGCGGGTTGGCAGTGAGAGAGTCGGTAGCATCGGCGGGAGAAGCGTTGTTGTAGCTGCCACCCGACTTGAACCACATCTTGTTGATGTCAACGCCGCAAGTGTTGGTGGTGTTGGTGTTGTTGTAGAAGTTGTGGAAGATGCCGAAGATCTCTGCGTCTTCAGGACCATTCTCACCCTCAACGACGTTCTTCAGATAGAATCCTGCGGAGCGGCCACTGAGTCCCTGGAGATAGAAGTCGCAGCTCACCTTCAGGATGTTGGTGCCCATCGAGCCGTTCTGTGTGGGATCGAAGACGACGGTACCCGTACCATTGCCAATGCGGATGTAGCCCTTCCACAGCTGCTCGCCGTTAGCCCAGTAACCCTTCTCGAAGGGCTGGGTGCCAGAGCCGTCGGTCGACCAGTTGGTGAACTCCATAGAGCCGGCAGCGCCAGCCACGCTGTACAGGCCTGTCTCCTCGTTGAGGACGGCGTCCTGCTCGAAGTCGATGTCAACGATGGTAGCCATAGCTGAGGCGGGAACGGTGGTCTTAAAGAGCTCTACGGCCTCGTTGAGTGTCTTGATGGCAGCCACGATGGCAGCAGCATTCTCCTCGCTGTACTGTGAGGCCTTCATCTGTGCCTGAACGGCCTTGGCAGCGTCGATGGCAGCCTGAAGGTCGGCCTTGCCGGTAGCGGCGTCATAGAGGCGCTGGGCCTTCACGACCTCAGCAGCGTCGATAGCGGTCTGGATAGAAGCCAGTGTGTCGTTCACAGCCAAGAACTTCTTGTTGGCAGCAATGATGTCCTTCACGGCCTCCTGATAGATGGTGTACACAAGGTAGCCCGTCTCTTCGGAAGTAGACTTCACGTAGTCCTCCTGATAGGTGTCGATGATGGCATCCTGGTCGAGCTGCTCGTAGCCGGCAATCTTCACCTCGACGGTGTCGGCGCAAGCCTTCAGCTCATCCTTGCCCCAGAGGTAGTCGGCATTGGCCAGGTACTCAGCGGCGGTGGTGAGGTTGTTGCGGCCAGTGGTAATCTGCTCGCGGACGTCAGCCTCATAGCCCAGCTGCTTCTGGTTGTACTTGTTGTCGTTCTTGCCCCAGATGGAAGCATTGGCAACGTATGTCACAGAACCATTCTTCAGGTCCTTGTAGGCATCCTTACAGTAAGCTTTGAAACCTATTTCGTAGGTGGTGCCTTCTTCAATCTTAGCGGTGATGATGAACGGAGTGTAGACGCGCGAATCAATATCCTTTGTCTGAGACACGATGGTGTCGGTAGTAGCGCCGTCAACCACCTTTACGACGTAAGCCACGCCGTAGGCAGGATTCCAGCCTTCATTCTGTGTCCAAGAAGATGAGGTGGGGTCTTCACGAAGGGCAGCCAAACTCTCAATGGCGAAAACGTATGAACCGGCATCGAGGGTCTTCTGCATATAGACACCCATAGGATCGGCCGTATTGCCAAAGTTCCAAGCTGTGTTGCCTGCATAGTGGCCCAGGTCGGGATAAGCGCCGCTGCTCCAGAAAGCACGTTTAGTGGTCGTAGCAGTCCAGTCGCCAAAATTGCTGACCTTCTGCGTATTGCCAGAGGTAGTCTTAATGCCCAGATAGTTGTCGTTGTTTCCAGAAGCGGTAGAACCGCCAGCCAGATAGTCGTCCATGTTGGCGTTCTGGAACTCGGTGAGAATCTCCTGAGCGGTAGCCAGCTGCTCGTCGAGCTCAGCCTGTCCGTTCTCATCGCCGATGGCCTGGAGGTTCTCAATGGCCTCGGTAATGGCGAAGTCTGCCAGCAGGTCTTCAGACCAGTTGTAGCAGTTCTTGTAGGTATTGATCTTCTCGAGCATGGCATCGCGCTGACGGAGGTCGGCGAACTGCATGGCGGGAGCAATCTGCAGGTCGGCAATCTCGATGGTAGCTGCCATTGCAGTAAACGAGATGAACCAAGTGCGTGCAGTGCCGTCGCCCTGAATGGCGTAGTTGAAGGTCTGCCAGTTCTCGTTCAGCTCCTCGGCGGTGTTGACAATTACCTCACCCTCGGTGGCAGGATGGGTGTAGACATTGGCATCGTTGCCAGCCACCTTCACCAGGTTGGCCTCGGTCTTGTAGCCATCACCGGGAATTCTGGTTCTGATATTGTCAAGAGCTGCACCCTTCATCTTGAAGCTGACCACGTAGGCAGCGCTGGCATCGGTGGGCTCAAACTTGAAGTACATGCCCTCACCTGCCGTGGCAGCGGTGCTCTGGACAGAGTTGAAGCCAGCGGAAAGACCGTCGGCATTGGTGATGAACAGGTCGGCCAGGGTCTTGCCCTCGCCAATGGCCGTCCAACCGTCCATGCTCTGGAACGCATTGTTGGCGTTCAGGTTAGCGCCTGTAATCTGGAAACGTCCCTGCGGGGTGTAGACAAACTCACCCTGCTCAAGAGCGAAGCCAGAAACAGCTGCGCACATTGCCATAAAGGCTAAAAGTAAACGTTTTTTCATAACAATAGTTTTTTAGTAAATAATATTGTAAGTAAATGTAATGATTAGTTCGGCTGCAAAGTTACGCATTTTTTGACGTATCGCAAGAAAAAGACAGCTACTATTTTTGAGAATCTGCTTTAGTTTTTGACAGAGAGCCCCCGAGAGGGGTGGTCACAGCAGTAGGGCAACGGTGTCAAGGGGCACGCTGAGGTGGGCTGCTATCTGTTCGGCACTCATTCCTGCGTTCACAAGTAGCTTGATAGTGGAGCGGAGCATGGCCTCTCGCTCTTGCAGCTGTGCCTTCTGCTCGCTGAGCTGTGCTTTCTGCTCGCTGAGCTGGGCTTTCTGCTCGCTGAGCTGCACCGTTTGCGTGGCTATCATTTTTTCCTTTTGCAGAAGCTCCGTGTCGCGTTTCTCGATGATAGAGTAGAACTCGTCCTCCACGTTCATGTCCTGACGGGTGTCGGGATCGCTGGCCGCCATCAACAGCCGGTGAAGGATGGGCCGCATGTCTTCATCGTTGTCATAACGGTGGTCGTCGATATGCTGGCTATTGCTGTACTCATGTGGACGGACCTCGACGCTGACGATGTCCTTCTTCAGGAGTGCCGAGAGAATGGTCCGAGCCACGCGCTCGTCCTCCATGAGAAACTTGAACACGCTGTCGTAAATGGGATTGGCAATGGTCATCATGCTTGTCTGATAGTTTTCTCGGAGTGCAAAGTTACAAACTATTGCTGAAACCGCAAAGAAAAAGAGCAAATAAATCTTTCGTGCTGTACGGATTGAGTGACATAGTTGCGTCGCTAACTCGGTCAGTTTGTTCCAAGTTCTATCGTCCCTTCGGGACTATTTACTGCCTTGCCCGCCGCAGGGACTCCGTGAGGCACTCCCCTCCCTTGTAGGGGAGGGGCAGGGGTGGGGTCAGAAACTTATTCGCTGCCTCTTATTCGCTGAAACTTCTTCGCTGATAGAATATTACAGACATTACAGACCCCACCCCTAACCCCTCCCCTTGAAGGGAGGGGAGTGCCTCACGGGGTTCCTGAGGCCGTCACATCGGGCGTCCGTCAACAGTGTAGCGCTTGCCGCCTTTTTCTATGACGAGACGTTTGCCGTCGATGTATTTGGCGGGCAACGTGGAGTGGACATCATTGGAAGTGACAGTGCTGATGCCGTCGATGACCTGCTCGCCGGCCTCCAGCTTGATGCAGTCGTAGAGGATGCCGTTCTTGCCTCCTGCTCCGGTGATGTAGAAGGTGAGGAGGTTGGTGCCTGTCTTCAGTGCTGTGCCGATGATGTCGGCGGTGAAGAGGGTGTGCCTTCCGCTGTTCACGGCGCTGCGATAGACGGAGGCGTCCTTGTATCCGGGCTTCCATACGGCTCTCTCGGTACCGTTGAGGCGTACGGAGACGGAAGCTTTCTCGCTGGCACATCCGGCAATGGAGGCGGTGAGGTGGAGACGGCCGGCAGGGCGCTCGTCAACGTTGAACTTCACGGTCCAGGCGCCGTCGTTGGCCTGAGCATAGTACCAGTCGGTCTTCTCGCTGCTCTCGCCAACGGTGTAGGTGAGGGTGGCGGGCACCTGCTCCCACAGACCGTACTGGCGCAGGGCATCGCTGAAGTGGAACTCGCTGCTGCGGCGGTCGTTCTGACCTATCATCCACAGCATCTGGGCATACTTCTTCGGTGTCCAGGTGACGGTGCCCAGGTCGTTGTCGCCGGCGCTGACGGTGATGTCGTCCTGTTCCAGCATGTCGGTCACCTCGCCAGCCTTGGCATAGGCGAAGAGATGATAGGTTCCCGGCCGTACATTCTTCACGGTGAAGTCGCCGTTCTTGTCGGTCAGCGTCCAGAACTGGTAGCCGTGGGTCATCTCGTAGGGATCCTTGCCCTTCTCCTGAGCGAGGACGATGCGCACACTGTCGTTGCGCTGTCCGGTGGTGACATGCAGATGGCCTTGCACGGTGCCGCGCTCACGGGGATAGAGGTCGTTCTCAAACCACTGGTAGGGCCAGGCGGCCACCTCCTTCGCCCACTGATTGCGGGCACTCTTCACGGGATCCTTGCTGTAGGTGGTGAAGATGAGGAAGGGTCCGAAGAGTTTCTTCTCGCCCTCAGCCAGCACGAGCTGCTGTCCGCCGAAGTGCTCGCCCTGCAGCATCTGGATGGTGATGGGCGACTTGCTGGTGGCGTGCACCGTCAGTTCCTGGCGCTCGCAGCCGCCGTTGATCCATTCATAGCTGACGGGAATGTTGTACAGGCCGTAGTAGTTGTTGCTCATGCCGCAGAGACCGTGCAGTGTGTCCAGCTCCACGTAGTTGGCCCAGTTGTACTTGGTGTAGATGCTGCCGTCGGCCATGCGGTAGGTGGCATCCTGGATGGTGTTGGCCTCTTTCTCTGCCTCGGCCATCTCGCTGTTGGAGGGGATGCGTCCGTTCATGCGCCAGTCCACGTAGCCGTTGAGCATGGTGTCGGTCAGACGGCTGCACACACGGGCTTCCTTGACAGGCTCTGAGGCTGAGGTGGCGGTGCCGGTGGCAATGACATAGGTGTAGATGCCGGGCGTGCCCTTGCGCATGATGAAACCCTGCTCGAAGAGGGTGTTGCCCGACGTGGCGCTGTAGAGCACCTCGCAGTGCTCAGCGCTTTGCTTCACGACCTTGACTTTCGTGGGGTTCAGTCCCTGGTTGCCGTTGGCGGTGGTATAGTCGAAATAGATACCGTTGCTGGCCAAGAACTCCGTCCCCTTGCGCTGCAGCGAGTTGACGCGCCCTGCGCTGTTGATGTTGATGCTCCAAGTGCCGTCGCTCATCTTGGTGGTCATGCCGCTGACGCTCATCGTGATGTCGCCGTCGGCTGCCGTCATGCTTGCCGGCAAAAGGAGAGTGGATAGTAGGATGCTTAGTAGTTTGTTCATAAAATGAAAAAGCCACAGATTCCTGGACAGTGCCAAGAATCTGTGGTAGTGGTTGAAGTTAAGTTATTTTACCTGTAAGCCGATGGCATTGAAGACGCCGGTCTCGGTCTGTATGAGAATCTGCCCGTCGGTGAAGACCTTGCGTACAGCCTTGCGCTGTGTGCCTGTCGTCACGTCGACCACGCCCTCGGGATCTTCGGGAGCATCGGTCGAAGCATAGATGAGCAGCACGTCCAAGCCCTCATTGTCGCCGCCGCCGGCCATCAGCGTGATGTCGGTAGCCTCGGTAATCTCTATCAGGTCTGACTCGGCCTCTGTCCAGTTGGTGGCAGTGGCAGCGAGGTAGATCTCGTTCTCCTCACCCTCGCCCTTTGAGAGCGTGCAGATGTAGGCTGGGGTCTTGCCAGCGTCGAAGAGGATGGCCCTGAACTTGTAGGTACCGGGCTGCAGTGTCACGAGCTTGGTGTCCTCGGTGACGTAGCCTGCCTTACCCATCGACGAGCGGACGGCGGCGTTGGCACTGGTGCAGAGCACGGCATTGGCGATGTCTTCACCCTCGGTCAGGAAGACGGCGCCCTCGATGGCGGTCTTGCTGTAGTTGATGACGAAGGTGGTGTCATTCGCGCCGTTCTTCAGGTCGAAGGTCACCTCGAAGGGGTTGCCCTTGCTGCCGTGGGTGTAGACGTGGCCCTCGGCATCGGTGAGCCAGTAGGGATAGTTGGCCTTCACCGAAGAGCCTGTCATGCCCTCCGTCTTGCCGACGAGCTCCTTGAGGATGGTCGTGTTGTCGTCTTCCGTATAGGCGGCCACCACGTTGTAGTTGCGCGGCAGCTTCTCCTGACCTTCCTCAACAGTGATGGTCTTCAGCAGACAGTTGCTGAAGCGGAAGGTGATGTCGCCGGGGGTCTGCACCTCGAACTTGAAGTTGGTGTAGCTCGAGCCCAGCCAGATAGAGTCCTGCAGCTCGGTGGTAGACACCAAGCCCTCGGGAGCGATGGCTGCGCCGTTCATGGCCTGGATGCAGGTCTGCTTCGAGGCGCTGCCCTTCGTGGCACGGTTGGCATTGAAGGTGATGACATCACCCACCTGGCAGTCGGGGATGGTCATGTACTGGTTCTGGCCGTTGAAGCAGATGAGGTCCTTGTACGAACCCTCCGTGTCGCCTACATAGAACACCTTCGAGCCGAACTTAAACGTCAGGTCTTCGGTCATGGGCAGCGCTGTGCCGTCGGGAAGCATGATCTCCTCGTAGTTGCGGGCGGGCACATAATAGCGGTGGGTGGTGGCGCCGTTCTTTTGTATGTCCATGTACTTCGTGGCATCCTCGGTCTCGCTGCCGGCCACATTGTCAGCAGCCTCAGCCACAATCTGTGCGGCCGACTCTGCGTCGATGATGAACGTCCACGACATCTTGCGCTCGGTGCCGCGGGTCTTGAAGTGCAGCACGTAGCCACCCTCGGCAGCCAGCTCCACGCCGTCAACCTTCACGGAGGTGATGGTCAGGGCGTAGTCGGTAGAGGGCTGCAGCTCGAAGTCGATGAGGTCGAAGACCACGCCGGAGGCAAAGGTGCCCTCAACGCCGTCGAAGGCCGTATCCTCAGTGCCGAAGCTGCCCTCGAGGACGAAGACAGTGGCGGTGGGATCCTCAACGCCCGTGACATTGGGGAACGTCACAGTGATTTTGCCAGTGCTGGGGTTGATCTTCTTGCCTTCACCAAGGCTGAAGCTAATGTCGCCCAACTCAATCTGTGCCAAGGCACTCAGGCATGAGAAAAATGCCAGGAAAAAAAGTGTAGATAATTTCTTCATAAGCTGTTAGTGTTTAATGATGTATTCCGTCAAGTTGGCAATTCGAGTGCAAAGTTAGTGTTTTTATTGACATGGTACAAGAAAAAAATAAAAAAAGATTGACAATTTTACTGCATTTTTTGATTCTTATAAAAATAATGTGTATCTTTGCAGGCAAACTATGTCCCCTTTTTTTACTACTTTTCTATGAAACAATTATTCCTAAGTCTGTTACTGCTGATGAGTGCAACAACGCTGACTGCCGCCAAGGCAAAGAAACCCGTCGTCAACCGTATAGAGCCTGCCTTTTGGTATGCTGGCATGAAGAACCCCAGCCTCCAGCTGATGGTCTATGGCGCCAACGTCGCGGCCATCACCGACGTCGCCACCGACTATCCCGGTGTACGCGTTGACAGTGTGGTGGCCTTAGACTCGCCCAACTACCTCTTTATATATATAAATGTACGCGAGGCGCAGCCAGGCACCATGACGCTGACGTTCAAGTCTGACAGCGGGAAGATCAAGCCGATGACCTACGAGCTGAAAGCCCGTGAGATGAAGGGCGAGGAGCGCCGCGGCTTCGACATCAGCGACGTACTCTACCTGCTCATGCCCGACCGCTTTGCACAGGGCCTCGACCACTCGAAGCCCGTGGCCGGCATGAACCCTTATAAGGAGGACCGCACCAAGCCATCGCTGCGACACGGCGGCGACATGGAGGGCATCCGACAGCATCTCGACTACTTCACCGACCTGGGCGTCACAGCACTGTGGTTCACGCCCGTCCTCGAGAACAATGCCCCCGACACTGACAACGGCTTCTCCACCTATCACGGCTATGCCTGCACCGACTATTACAAGGTGGACCCGCGCTTCGGCACCAACGAGCACTACCGCCAGCTCATCAGCGACTGCCACCAGCGCGGACTGAAGGTGGTCATGGACATGATCTTCAACCACTGCGGCTTCGAGCATCCGTGGGTCAGCGACATGCCGTCGAAGGACTGGTTCAACACCCCGGAGTGGCTCAGCGAGGACAAGGACAGCGGCGTAGACCCCATGACAGGCTTCGGACAGGAGAAAAAGGAGAGCAAATACCTGCAGACCAGCTATAAGCTCACACCCGTGCTCGACCCCTACGCCGCCGCCGTCGACTTGAAAGAGACGACAGAGGGATGGTTTGTGCCTTCCATGCCCGACCTCAACCAGCGCAACCCGCACCTCATGCGCTATCTCATACAGAACTCGAAGTGGTGGATAGAGTATGCCGGCATCGACGGCATCCGCATGGACACCTATCCCTACGCCTTCCGCGAGCCCATGGCCGAATGGATGCGTGAGCTGCAGGACGAATACCCCAACTTCAACACCGTGGGCGAGACATGGGTCACAGAGCCGGGCTATACAGCTGCATGGCAGAAAGATTCTAAGCTTTCATCTCAAAATTCTTATCTCAAGACCGTCATGGACTTCTCCTTCTTCGACAAGCTCAACCAAGCGAAGAACGAGGACACCGACGGATGGTGGCAGGGCATGAACCGCATCTACAACTCCTTCGTCTACGACTACCTCTACCCCAACCCCTCGTCGGTGCTGGCCTTCATCGAGAACCACGACACCGACCGCTTCCTCGGCAACGGCCGCGACTCGCTGATGCTGAAGCAGGCACTCACGCTGCTGCTCACCGTCAACCGCATACCGCAGCTCTACTACGGCACTGAGATCATGATGAACGGCACGAAGGAGGTGACCGACGGCAATGTGAGGCAGGACTTCCCCGGCGGCTTCCCTGGCGACACGCAGAACGCCTTCACGAAGGAGGGGAGGACGAAGGTGCAGCAGCAGATGTTTGGATGGCTCTCGCGCCTGCTCCACTGGCGGCAGGGCAACAGCATCATCACCAAGGGCAAGATGATACAGTTCATACCCTATAACGGCGTCTATGTCATTGCCCGTCAGCTGGAAGACCATGCCATCGACCATCCCAACCATGTGCTGACGAAATCTGTACTCGTCGTGCTCAACGGCACCAACAGCGAGGCCACCATGGCGGTGAAACGCTATGCAGAGATCATCGGCGACGTTAAGCGAGCCAAGGACGTTCTCACCGGCCGCTTCTATGACCTGACCAAAGACCTGCAGCTGAAGCCCCGCCAGAGCCTCGTCCTACAGCTGTGACACGGTCTATCTGACAAGTTTTAGCCACGATGATCCATCCCTTTTGAACAATCCAGAAGGGACGACAGAGCATAGGCAGGGGCATGGCCCCTGCTAATGGTTGACACCACAATGAGTCCCGAAGGGACGACGGAACCGATACGCAGGGTCTGTCGTCCCTTCGGGACTTTTGTGTGGTGGGGGTGCCGTGATACAGGGGCGATGCCCCTGCCTGTAATCCGTCGTCCCTTCGGGACTTTTGCGCGCCGGCCATGATGTGCAGGTTCTCCGCCGCTCTCCCCGCCCCTGTAAGAGGAGGGGTTGGGGGAGGGGTGTTGGCCGCCGCGTAGCTCAATGCGCAGCCATCCCCTCTCATCAAGGGAAGGGGTTAGGGGTGGGCCTGTCATATTTTATCAGCGAAGAAGTTCGACCTGTGCGGTTGGAATAAGACATAATTACGTCGCTAACTATGTGAGTTTATACCGCGAAGCGGCCTGAGAAAAAACCAATAAAAACAAATAAAAACAAGAAAAACAAATTGGTAATTTTTCTCATTTGGTACAATAGCTATCGCCTTGCCCACCGCATAGCTCAATGCGCAGCCATCCCCTCCCTTCAAGGGGAGGGGCAGGGGTGGGGTCTGTAACTTTTTCGCTGCCTCATATCCACTGCCTCATATTCGCTGTCCCT
>JAEEGL012908423.1_pt1 | contig 29956 bp, 27 predicted proteins | sample 9134231 | NCBI WGS metagenome assembly JAEEGL01 (sample SAMN16246548, study PRJNA631951) | gut metagenome | biome: gut microbiome; feature: rumen; material: fiber-attached | host: Bos | place: Iran: Karaj | collected 2018-10 | reverse complement strand
TTCCTTCTCACCCACGATGGTCATGTAAGGAACACGCTTCAATTCATTGTCGCGAATCTTACGGCCAATCTTCTCGTTACGGTCGTCTACGCTTGCACGTACGCCTTGAGCCTCCAAGTATTCAGCTACCTGCTGAGCATAGTCGTTATACTTCTCAGAAATAGGAAGGATAGCCACTTGTTCGGGAGTCAACCACAATGGGAAGTGACCGGCGGTATGCTCGATAAGCACGGCGGTGAATCGTTCCATAGAACCGAATGGTGCACGGTGAACCATCACAGGAGTCTGCTTGGTATTATCCTCAGCGGTGTATTCCAATTGGAAGCGTTGTGGCAAGTTGTAGTCTACCTGAATGGTACCCAATTGCCAACGGCGACCGATAGCATCTTTCACCATGAAGTCGAGCTTGGGTCCATAGAAAGCAGCCTCTCCATATTCTATCTTTGCATCCAATCCCTTTTCCTTGCAAGCCTCGATGATAGCCTTCTCGCTCTCTGCCCATACCTCGTCTGAACCGATGTACTTCACTTTGTCTTTCGGGTCACGGAGAGAAATCTGAGCCTCTACGTTCTCAAACTTGAAGATAGAGAACACGGCTTGGATAATATCCATCACGCGAAGGAACTCACCTTTCACTTGGTCGGCACGGCAGAAGATGTGTGCATCGTCTTGCGTGAACGAACGAACGCGTGTCAGTCCGTGCAACTCACCACTCTTCTCATAGCGATAAACCGTACCAAACTCAGCGATGCGTAAAGGTAGGTCTTTATAAGAACGAGGTTTGTTGGCGAAAATTTCACAATGGTGAGGACAGTTCATGGGCTTCAACATGTATTCTTCGCCCTCCTCTGGAGTCGTGATAGGGCGGAATGCGTCTTTGCTATAATGTGCATAGTGACCGCTCGTTACATAGAGATTCTTACCGCCGATGTGTGGAGTGATTACTTCTTGATAACCGAAGTTCTTCTGAATCTTACGCAACATCTCTTGCAAGCGAAGGCGAAGGTCAGTTCCCTTTGGCAACCAAATAGGCAATCCCTTACCTACTCTATCGCTGAACATGAAGAGTTCCATTTCCTTGCCAATCTTACGATGGTCGCGCTTCTTGGCCTCCTCCAGCATCACGAGATACTCATCCAACATCTTTTTCTTGGGGAAAGAGATACCATACAGGCGTTGCATCTGCTCGCGCTCAGCGTCACCACGCCAGAAAGCACCAGCCACGCTCGTCAACTTAACAGCCTTGATAAGACCTGTTGAAACAAGGTGAGGACCACGGCAGAGGTCGGTAAAAGCACCTTGCGTATATGTTGATATTGAACCATCCTCGAGATCTTGGTCAATATGCTCGCACTTGTAAGTCTGTCCATCCTCGGCAAATTCCTTCAACGCGTCAGCCTTTGATACTTCGCGACGTACTACAGGCTCGTCTTTCTTTGCCAATTCCATCATCTTGGCCTCGATGGTGGGGAAATCGCTCTCCTTAATCATTTCTCCGTCCTTCAACAGCACATCGTAGAAGAATCCATTCTCTACGGCAGGACCGAAGCCGAACTGAATGCCAGGATACAATTCTTTCAATGCCTCTGCCAACAAGTGTGCAGACGTGTGCCAGAAGGTATGCTTACCCTCTTCATCGTCAAACTTGAAAAGAGCGATTGTCGCATCCGACGTAATGGGACGATTGAGTTCTACTGTCTCACCATTAACGGCGCAAGATACAACGTTGCGTGCGAGAGCCGGTGAGATACTCTCGGCGATTTGAAAACCAGTTACACCCTCTTCATACGAGCGAACAGAGCCATCTGGGAATGTGATTTTTACCATATACAAAATAGTTTTTTAAATTCGGATGCAAAGGTACTTCACTTTTCCGCAACCACCAAAAATCGGGCTTCAATTTAGTGTAAAAATCTGTTAATAAAACACTACTTTCGTGTTAATAAACCTAAACGATATGTTTGAGAGGGATAAACGATATGTTTATCAGGCGCAAACATATCGTTTAAGTAAAACAAGTGAGATAACGGTAAAGGGAGTAAAGACCCTATGTGTGACATGTGACAGTGTGACATGTCACATTAGTAGGTTTCAACATGGGAAAAATGTTTCATGTTTCATTGTTTCATTGTTTCAATAAGCACCTAAGCATAAAGCAAAATCTTAGGAATAATAGTATTTATATTAATATATTATTATAATAATATATTAATATAAAATATAATATCTAATAAATTATTATCCTATTTATACTTATGAATTAAAACACAATTATTCATGGAAGAATATGTGAACCTACTAATGTGACATGTCACACTGTCACATGTCACAAACTATCTTATTGAAACAATGAAACATGAAACAAATGACACAAAACCATGATTTTAGTCAAAAGAATTGAGTTTCAGAGCGAAAAGGCAACAAAAAGCAAGTATTCATTTTGTACTATGCTTATTTTTTTGTATCTTTGCACCTATTAATTAAGGTAAAAGGAAAAGATGAAAGCTTTAACAAAAACCGACTTCCACTTTGAGGGACAAAAGAGCGTATATCATGGTAAGGTACGTGATGTATATGACATCAACGACGACTTGTTGGTGATGGTGGCAACAGACAGGATTTCTGCCTTTGATGTCATCTTACCCAAGGGAATCCCATTCAAAGGACAAGTATTGAACCAAATTGCAGCTAAGTTTCTGGACGCTACGGCAGACATCTGCCCCAACTGGAAATTAGCCACTCCCGACCCAATGGTAACGGTAGGACTGAAATGTGAGGGATTCCGTGTGGAAATGATCATCCGTGGCATCTTGACAGGTAGTGCATGGCGCGACTACAAGAAAGGAATACGCGAGATTTGTGGCGTGAAACTGCCCGACGGAATGCGCGAGAACGAGCGTTTCCCTGAGCCTATCATCACGCCAACGACCAAGGCTGACGAGGGTCACGACCTCAACATCTCGAAGGAAGAAATCATCGCACAGGGAATCGTAAGCGCGGAAGACTATGCCATCATGGAAGACTACACCCGCAAACTCTTCGCAAGAGGACAGGAAATAGCTGCCAAGCAAGGGTTGATTTTGGTGGATACAAAGTACGAATTTGGCAAGCGCGACGGAAAGGTGTACCTCATCGACGAGATTCATACCCCGGACAGCAGTCGTTATTTCTATGCCGACGGTTACGAAGAGAAGTTTGAGAAGGGCGAACCACAACGTCAACTCTCCAAGGAGTTTGTGCGTCAATGGTTGATAGAGCACAACTTCATGAACGAGCCAGGTCAGACGATGCCCGAAATCACCGACGAATACGCAGAGAGCGTCAGCGAAAGATACATCGAACTCTACGAGCACATTGTTGGCGAGAAATTCGACAAGGCAGTAGAGGAAGGCGACATTGCCAAAAGAATAGAAAAGAACGTAGCTAAATATTTAGCAAGCAAATAATTTGCATGCACTAATCATGTACGAGCAAGAGAAAGTAAAGCCATACCAAGGTGACAAGGAAAAGGGGAAACTCGTAGAGGAGATGTTTGACAACATCGCTCCTGCCTACGACAAGTTGAACCATCGCCTCTCTTGGAACATAGACAAGAGTTGGCGCAACCAAGCCATCCAAGCATTGCAACCCTATCACCCACAGGTGATGCTTGACATTGCCACGGGAACGGGCGACTTTGCTATCCTGGCTGCCAAGATGCTTAAGCCACAAAAGTTGATTGGCGCAGACATCTCTGAAGGCATGATGAAGATTGGGAAGCAGAAGGTGGCAGAACAAAAGCTTGACCATGTCATCTCGTTCATGAAAGAAGACTGCATGAACCTGTCGTTTGCAGACAATACATTTGATGCCATCACGGCGGCATTCGGTATACGCAACTTTGAGCATCTCGACAAGGGATTGTCTGAAATGCATAGAGTACTGAAAAAGGGAGGGCACCTGAGCATCGTGGAACTGACGACACCCGTAACGTTTCCGATGCGCCAGCTATTCAAGATTTACTCCCATACTTTTCTCCCCTTCTACGGGAAACTGATATCGAAGGACAAGAGCGCATACAACTATCTCACGGCCAGCATCGAGGCCTTTCCGCAAGGCGAGAAGATGATGGAGATATTCAAGAAAGCAGGATTCGACGACATGCGATTCAAGCGACTCACATTCGGAATCTGTACGATGTACATAGCGACGAAATAACACATTTCACAAAACACCAATTATTATGGATAAATACGGATTGATTGGCTACCCATTAGGACATTCTTTTTCCATTGGATATTTCAACGAGAAGTTTCAAAATGAGGGAATAGACGCGGAATATATCAATTTCGAGATTCCCAACATAGAAGATTTGGTTGAGGTGATTGATTCCAACCCTGAATTGAAAGGCCTCAACGTGACGATTCCCTACAAGGAGAAAGTGATGTTTTACCTTGACTCCATCAGTCCTGAAGCAAGGGCTATCGGTGCGGTGAACGTGATTCGCATTACCCGCAAGGGCAATAAGGTGTTGCTCAAGGGTTTCAATAGTGACGTGATAGGATTCAGGCAAAGCATTGAACCATTGTTGGAGAAATGCCACAAGAAAGCTTTGATATTGGGAACGGGCGGAGCGTCGAAAGCCGTTGACCACGGATTGAGGTCGCTGGGACTCGAGACCGTATTCGTGAGCAGATACGAGCGTCCTGATACCATTCAATACGGGATGATAACGCCAGAGGTGATACATGAATATAATGTCATCGTGAATTGCACTCCAGTAGGCATGTATCCCCATTCAGACGAATGCCCCAAGTTGCCGTACGAGGCGATGAACCACGAGACGTTGCTATACGACTTGCTCTACAATCCCGATGAGACACTCTTCATGAAGAAAGGAGCCGAACATGGAGCCACCGTGAAGAACGGATTGGAAATGCTCTTGTTGCAAGCCTTTTCCAGTTGGGAGTTTTGGACTGACGAATGTTATAAATAAACACAAGAAATGGCAGACAACCGATATATGATGCGCGGCGTGAGTGCCGCAAAGGAAGATGTTCATCAAGCAATCAAGAACATTGACAAGGGTATTTTCCCACAAGCATTTTGCAAGATTATCCCCGACATATTAGGCGGAGACCCCGAATACTGCAATGTGATGCACGCCGACGGTGCAGGTACTAAGTCCTCGTTGGCATATATGTATTGGAAGGAAACGGGTGACCTGAACGTATGGAAGGGAATCGCACAAGATGCCATCGTGATGAACACCGACGACCTGCTCTGCATTGGAGCCGTAGACAACATCCTCGTTTCAAGTACCATCGGGCGCAATAAGATGCTCGTTCCTGGCGAGGTGATTTCAGCCATCATCAATGGCACGGATGAGTTGTTGGCAGAGATGCGCGACATGGGAATCGGCATCTATCCTACTGGTGGAGAAACGGCTGACGTAGGCGATTTGGTGAGAACGATTATCGTGGATTCAACAGTTACGTGCAGGATGAAAAGGGCCGACGTGATTGACAATGCCAACATTCGTCCTGGCGACGTGATAGTGGGATTGTCGTCAACAGGACAAGCCACCTACGAGAAACGATATAATGGAGGCATGGGCAGTAATGGACTGACAAGTGCGCGCCATGACGTGTTTGCCAAATACCTTGCAGAGAAATACCCAGAGAGTTTCGACCATGCAGTACCCGACGAACTTGTCTATAGCGGAAAATACCAACTCACCGATAGCGTTGACGGTACGCCCGTAGATGCCGGTCAATTGGTACTCTCACCCACTCGCACGTATGCTCCCGTTATCAAGAAGATATTGGATGAGATGCGTGCAGAGATACACGGCATGGTACATTGCACGGGAGGCGCGCAAACGAAGGTATTGCATTTCGTGGGAGAAAATTGCAGGGTAGTAAAAGACAATATGTTTCCCGTCCCCCCACTCTTCCACATCATCCATGAATGTTCGAATACCGATTGGAAAGAAATGTACCAAGTGTTTAACATGGGACACAGAATGGAAATCTACGTCCGTCCAGAAGTGGCAGAACAAGTCATCGCCATCAGCAAGAGCTTTAATATTGACGCTCAGGTGGTAGGTCATATAGAAGAAGGCACTCGTTCGTTGACCATCAAGTCGGAATTTGGAGAATTTAATTATTGAAAAACTTATGATAGAAAACAACAGTATATTGGAGAAACTTGACGGATTAGAGTCGCGTTTTGAGGAAGTATCAACATTGATTACCGACCCCGACGTCATCAACGACCAACAACGATTCGTCAAGCTGACCAAAGAATATAAAGACCTGTCTGACATCATGGACGCTCGCAACCGTTACATCGCTTGCCTGAACGCCATCAATGAGGCGAAGGACATCTTGGCTAACGAGAGCGACCCAGAGATGAAAGAGATGGCTCGCGAAGAACTAACGGAAAACGAAGCGTTGCAACCCAAGTTGGAAGAGGAAATCAAGATAGCCCTCGTACCAAAAGACCCAGAAGACGCAAAGAACGTGCAGATGGAAATACGCGCAGGAACGGGCGGTGACGAAGCTTGTCTTTTCGCTGGCGACCTCTTCTTGATGTACAAGAAATATTGCGACTCTAAAGGTTGGACGCTCAGCGTAACAAGTGAGAGTGAAGGAGCCGTGGGAGGATTCAAGGAAATTGACTTCGCCGTGAGTGGCGTTGACGTGTATGGAACGTTGAAATACGAATCAGGCGTACATCGCGTACAACGTGTACCAGCCACAGAAACGCAAGGACGTATGCATACCTCAGCCGCTACGGTTGCCGTGTTGCCAGAGGCAGACAAGTTTGAGGTACACATCAACGAAGGCGAAATCAAGTGGGATACTTTCCGTTCCTCTGGTGCAGGCGGTCAGAACGTCAACAAGGTAGAATCAGGTGTTCGTCTGCGTTACATGTGGAAGAATCCCAATACAGGCGAGACGGAAGAAATTCTCATTGAATGTACCGAAACCCGAGATCAACCAAAAAATAAGGAACGCGCGCTCTCGCGCCTGCGTACCTTTATATATGATAAGGAGCACCAGAAGTACATGGACGACATTGCCAGCAGGAGAAAGAGTCTTGTTTCTACTGGCGACCGTTCAGCAAAAATCCGCACCTACAATTTCCCTCAAGGACGAGTTACCGACCATCGTATCGGTTACACCACCCATGACTTGAGCGGATTCCTCGGCGGCAACATACAAGACATGATTGATGCGTTGACCGTAGCGGAGAACGCAGAAAGAATGAAAGAAACCGAGTTATAAAGAGTAGCATCTATTCATAGAAAATTCAAAATACCATGACAAGACAAGAATTAATTGAGCAAATCTTCACGAAGAAGAGTTTTTTGTGCGTAGGACTTGATACAGACCCCAAGAAGATTCCCGATCATATCATTGACAGATATGACCCTGTATTTGAATTCAACAAGGAAATCATTGACGCGACGGCACCCTATTGCGTTGCGTATAAGCCCAACCTTGCTTTCTACGAGTCGTTGGGAGTACCTGGATTGAAGTCGTTCCGCAAGACCATATTATATTTAAAAGAGAATTATCCTCAGCATTTCATCATCGCCGATGCAAAAAGAGGTGATATTGGCAATACATCTGCCATGTATGCAAAGACTTTCTTCAGCGAATTTGACCTTGACTCTGTAACCGTTGCACCCTACATGGGAGAAGATAGCGTTAAGCCATTCTTGGAATATGAAGGCAAATGGGTTATCTTGTTAGCACTTACCAGCAATACGGGTTCGCACGATTTCCAATTGATGGAAGACAAGGATGGCGAGCGATTGTTTGAGAGAGTGTTGAGGAAATCACAAGAATGGGGAACGCCAGAGAATATGATGTATGTGGTAGGTGCAACACAAGGAGCCATGTTCAAGGATATTCGTAAGATAGTACCCAATCATTTCCTTCTCGTACCTGGTGTCGGCGCACAAGGTGGAAGTCTTCAGGAAGTTTGCAAATACGGCATGAATAAAGATTGCGGATTGTTGGTTAACTCCTCCCGTGGGATTATCTATGCCGGCAAAGATGAAGACTTTGCAGAGTTGGCAGGCAACAAGGCAAGAGAGTTGCAACAAGAAATGGCTATAGAATTAGAGAAGATTGAACGACCATAAAATCATTAACGACCCAGTATTCGGGTTTATCAAAATACCAAGAGGGGTGCTTCTCAACATTGTCAAGCACCCATTAATGCAACGCCTTTCGAGAATCAAGCAATTGGGACTTGCAAGCGTTGTTTATCCTGGCGCTCAACATACCAGATTCCAGCACTCCTTAGGGGCATTCCACCTCATGAGTGAGGCCATTATGACACTTTCCCAGAAGGGAGTTTTCATCTTCGATAGCGAAGCAGAAGCCGTGCAAGCAGCTATCTTGATGCACGACATCGGTCATGGTCCTTTTTCGCACGTTTTGGAAAACACGTTGATAAACGGCATTACCCATGAGGAAATATCCATCATGATGATGGAAGAAATCAATGCCGAGATGCAAGGCAAGCTTAATTTGGCATTGAACATTTTCAAGAATGAGTATCCCAAACAATTTCTTCACCAATTGATTAGCAGTCAATTAGACATGGATAGACTTGATTACCTGAGAAGAGATTGTTTCTTCACGGGTGTGGTTGAAGGAAACATCGGTTCTGCTCGAATCATCAAGATGTTGAATGTCGTAGACGACCAATTGGTAGTGGAATCAAAGGGCATTTATTCCATTGAAAACTTCCTTACCTCAAGACGATTGATGTATTGGCAAGTATATTTGCATAAGACCGCCGTTGCGTACGAAAAGATTTTGGTAAATCTATTGTCTCGCGCCAAATTTCTCGCCAAACAAGGAAAAGACATATTTGCTCCTCCCCACCTCAAGTATTTCCTATACAATCATGTGGACGCTACACATTTCTATCATCAACGTGAAGCATTGAGAAACTACGAGTTGCTTGACGACAATGATATTTGGTGTAGCATCAAGGTTTGGGCAAGCAATGAAGATAAAATCTTGTCGCTATTGGCACAAGACTTATTAAACAGGAACATCTTCCACGTTGAAGTGCGTGAGGAACCCATCAGCGACGAAGAAATACGGAAAATCAACCAATCTCTGGCAAGGGAATTTGGAATCTCTGAAGAGGATGCTCAATTTCTGATGAGTGTCAATACAATTCAAAAAGACATGTATGACATCGAAGACGAAAATATCTCTATTCTGACCAAGAATGGTGAAATAAAAGACTTTGCAGAAGCGTCAGAAATACTCAATATAGCGTCATTATCTAAAAAAAATCGCAAATATTATCTTTGTTATCAAAGAATTTGAATTAAAATTGTTATATTTGCAAAATTATTTAATTAATGCGATAAACATGGAATTTACAGCTAAACAAATTGCTCAGTTTATTCAAGGGAAAATAGAAGGTGATGAAAATGCTACCGTAAACACTTTTTCTAAGATAGAAGAAGGAAAACCTGGAGCGATTACCTTTCTTTCCAATCCTAAATACACGCATTTTATTTATAACACACAGGCAAGCATTGTCATCGTCAATGAAGACGTTGAATTTGAACAACCTGTCAACACTACGCTCATCCGCGTTAAAAACGCTTACGAGTGTATCGCCAAGTTGTTACAACTCTATGCTTCCGTTCAACCCAAGAAAACAGGTATCGACTCTTTGGCTTTCATATCCGAGAAAGCAAAAGTTGGCGAGAATTGCTATGTAGGTGCTTTCGCCTATATTGCCAATGGCGCTGAAGTGGGCAACAATTGCCAAATCTATCCCCATGCTTATATCGGAGAAGGCGTAAAGATTGGCGACAATGCACTCATCTATCCCCATGTTACCATCTACAAAGGTTGTGTGATTGGCAACAACGTTACCCTTCATGCTGGTTGCGTAATTGGTTCTGATGGTTTTGGCTTTGCTCCTACCGAACAAGGCTATGACAAGATTCCACAAATTGGTATCGTAACGATAGAAGACGACGTGGAAATCGGTGCCAACACTTGTATTGACCGTTCTACGATGGGAACTACCATTATTCATAAAGGTGCAAAACTCGACAATTTGATTCAAATTGCTCATAACGTAGAGATTGGTTCCAATACGGTAATGGCTTCTCAAGTGGGAATAGCAGGTAGCGCGAAAGTTGGTGATTGGTGTATGTTTGGCGGACAAGTGGGAGTAGCAGGTCATATTTCCATTGCCGACCATACGCAAATAGGTGCTCAAGCAGGAATCACGGGAACAGTCAAGAAAGAAGGTGAAACCATTATTGGCAGTCCTGCATGGGATGCTAAGGGATTCATGAAATCAGCCGCTATATTCCGTAGATTGCCTGCCATGTATCAACAAATCAATGACTTGAAGAAAGAAATTGAATTGTTGAAAGCTCAACAATAAAAAAAAACGTATCAAGATGGAAGTTTCAAAACAGAAAACACTTAAAGGCAGTTTTTCCCTTTTTGGAAAAGGATTGCATACAGGATTGAACTTAACGGTAACTTTCAATCCCGCCCCAGAAAATACCGGTTATAGAATCCAACGTATCGACTTGGAGGGTGAACCCATCATTGAGGCTATCGCAGAGAACGTGATAGATACACAACGAGGCACCGTACTTGCAAAGCAAGACGCAAGGGTGTCTACCGTTGAACATGGTATGGCTGCCTTGTATGCATTAGGAATAGACAACTGTCTCATACAAGTAAACGGTCCCGAGTTCCCAATCCTTGATGGTTCTTCGGCCTTATATGTTAAGAAGATACAGGAAGTGGGAGTGGTAGAGCAAAATGCCCGCAAGGACTATTACATTATCAGGAAAAAGATTGAAGTGAAAGACGATGCTACTGGTTCATGCATCACCATTCTCCCTGATGATCAGTTTAGTATCACCGCCATGTGCTCCTTTGAATCAAAGTTTATCAATAGTCAGTTTGCCACTTTGGATAATGCTGATTATTTCACTAAGGAAATAGCACCTGCACGTACTTTCGTATTCGTAAGAGACATCGTGCCACTTCTTGAAGCCAACTTAATCAAAGGCGGCGACCTCGATAATGCCATTGTTATTTATGAACGTGAGTTGTCACAAGAAAAGCTCGACCAATTGGCCGACATCTTGAACATGCCTCATAGGGATGCTAAGAAAATTGGATACATCCAAAACAAGCCCTTGATGTGGGAAAATGAATGTACACGTCATAAGTTGCTCGACATCATTGGCGATATGGCTCTCATCGGAAAGCCCATCAAGGGTCGTATCGTAGCCACTCGTCCAGGTCATACCATCAACAATAAGTTTGCGCGATTGATGCGTAAGGAGATACGCAAGCACGAAGTGCAAGCACCTATCTACGACCCGAACGACGAACCTATCATGGATAACATTCGCATTCGCGAATTGATGCCTCATCGTTATCCGATGCAATTGGTAGACAAGATTATCGCAATGGGACCTAATAGTATTGTAGGTGTCAAGAACATCACGAGCAATGAACCGTTCTTTGTAGGACACTTCCCACAAGAGCCCGTTATGCCTGGTGTACTTCAAGTTGAGGCGATGGCTCAATGCGGTGGTATATTGGTATTGAGTCAAGTGGAAGAACCAGAGCGTTGGTCAACATATTTCTTGCGTATCGACGAAGTTAAGTTCCGCCAAAAGGTTGTTCCTGGTGATACCCTACTCTTCCGCGTTGAACTCCTTCATCCTATCCGTCATGGTATTAGTTCCATGAAAGGATATGTCTTTGTGGGAGATCATGTTGTTTCAGAGGCTACATTTACCGCACAAATTATTAAGAATAAATAAGTAGATATGAACCAAATAAGTCCATTAGCATACATCCACCCCAATGCAAAGTTGGGTGACAACAACATTATCGGTCCTTTTTGTTACATCGATAGCGATGTGGTGATTGGCGACAACAATGTTTTCCAAAATAGCGTAACGCTTAACAATGGTTGTAGACTTGGAAGCAACAATGAGGTTTTCCCTGGTGCAAGTCTTTCCACCAAACCACAGGACTTGAAATTTAAGGGAGAAATCACGACTTGTGTTATTGGTGACAACAATAGCATTCGTGAGAACGTAACGATTTCTCGTGGTACTGCCTCTAAGGGAAGTACAAATGTAGGCAACAACAACCTGTTGATGGAAAACATGCATATCGCTCACGATTGTGTAGTTGGGAATGGTTGTATCATTGGCAATTCCACGAAATTAGCTGGTGAAGTAGTAATTGACGACAATGCCATTATCAGCGCAACGGTATTGGTTCACCAATTCTGCAAAGTAGGTGGATTTGTGATGATTCAAGGAGGAAGTAGAACAAGCCAAGACATTCCTCCATACGTGATGGCTGGCAAAGAACCTATTCGTTTTGCTGGCGTCAATTTGATCGGACTGCGTCGTAGAGGATATAGTAATGAACTTATCCAACTCATTCACGAGGCTTATCGCTTGTTGTATAGCAAAGGCGTACTTGCCGAAGGAATCGAGGAAATCAAGAAAAACATTCAGGTAACACCTGAGATTCAGTATATCATCGACTTCGTTTCTACTTCTAAACGAGGCATTATCAGATGACAAAAACACTTGTTGTGATACTTGGGCCTACGGGAGTGGGTAAAACTGATACTTGTATCCGAGTGGCAAAACATTTCTATGTTCCTATTATTAATGCCGATTCGCGGCAAATCTTTCAGGAAATACCCATCGGAACGGCCGCTCCTACCCAAGTTCAACAACAGGTAATCATACATTATTTTGTTGGAAACCATCACTTAGACGACTATTATAGTGCGTCTATGTATGAACAAGACGTGTTAAGTCTTTTGGAAAAGCTTTTCACGTCTCAAGACATCGCGTTGATGAGCGGTGGAAGTATGATGTATATAGATGCTGTCTGTAACGGCATAGACGATATTCCGACCGTTGATGAACAAACTCGACAATGGATGAAGCAAAGGTTACATGATGAGGGATTGCCAGCTTTGGTAGAGGAATTGCGACAACTCGACCCAATTCATTATGAGTTTGTTGACAAGAACAATCCCCGACGTGTCGTTCATGCCTTGGAAATTTGCCACATGACGGGAAAGACATATACATCCTTCCGCACGAACAAAATCAAGGAGCGTCCCTTCCAAATCATAAAGATTGGATTGAACCTCCCACGCGAGGAACTATACCAACGCATCAACCAACGGGTTCTCAATATGATACAAGAAGGATGGGTGGAAGAGGCGTTAAAAGTTTATCCAAAACGAGAACTGAACTCACTCCATACCGTTGGTTACAGGGAACTATTCGACTATCTTGACGGACTTTATACACTTGATGAAGCTATCGAAAAAATTCAGTCCAACACACGAAGATACATGAGAAAACAACTCACTTGGTTCAAAAGAGACCAGAAAATACGGTGGTTTTCTCCCAATAACATTGAAGAAATCATAAATTATATCAGTAAATCTATTTAAATAACAACATTTTTAGTAAATTTGCATATTAATCTTTTGTATCAATTATATGATTAAGAAATTCTTCACACGATGCTGGAAGCTCATTACCAACATCTGCAAATGGTACATAGGACTTTTCAAAGGGCGCGCATGGTATACTAAACTTTTCGCTGGCCTCGTATCATTTTTATTGGCCTTCATCATCTACCTTGGCATGGTAGACGTTAATTTCCTTTGGCTTTTCGGTAAATCTCCTGGATATAATTCAGGAATACAAGACCCACAAACAAGTCAGGCTTCTGAGATTTATAGTGCTGACGGAAAGATGATTGGCAAGTATTTCAACGAAAACCGAACACCCGTTAAATATGAGGAGGTGAATCCAGATTTCTGGAAAGCACTTATCGACACGGAAGATGAGCGATTCTATAAGCACTTCGGTATCGACCCAATCAGTTTGGTGGGCGCATTGAAAGACGCCGTTCTTCATCAAGACGCACGTGGAGCATCAACTATTACGCAACAATTGTCAAAGAACCTCTTCAGGATGAGAACGCAATACTCTACGGGATTGCTTGGCAACGTTCCTGGTTTGAAGATGCTCATCATGAAAACAAAGGAATGGATTGTAGCCACCAAACTGGAAACTATTTTCGACAAGAAAGAGATTCTTACGATGTATGCCAACACCGTTGACTTCGGCTCTAATTCCTTCGGTATTAAAACGGCTTGTAAGACATATTTTAATACTACACCATCAAAACTCACGGTTGACCAAGCTGCTATTTTGGTCGGTATGTTGAAAGCCACGACATACTATAATCCGATTTCCAATCCAGACAATTGCTTGAAACGTCGCAACGTGGTTCTATATAATATGGTGACACATGGCGACTTGTCCAAAGAGGCATTCGATACGCTATCTGCCAAACCCATTACTTTACAATATAGCGTAGAAACCAACTATGACGGACAAGCTACTTATTTCCGCGAGGCAGTAGCAGAAAACCTGAAAGACTGGTGTCGTGATAATGGATACGACCTCTATAGTAGTGGTTTGAAAATCTATACCACTATCGACACACGATTACAAAAATATGCTGAGGATGCCGCACGTTCACAGATGGAACAATTGCAGAAAAACTTCAAGAGCCATTGGGGAAGTACGGAACCTTGGAGAGATGAACATGGAAAGTTGATTCCTGATTTCATCGAGAATATCGCAAAACGCACTTCTCATTACAAGACGCTTAGCGAACTTTATCCTAATTCTCCCGACTCTATAGATTATTACTTGAACCTTCCGCATACCGTCAAGGTATTTGATTACGAGAATGGCGAGGTAGAGAAAGAAATGTCTACGATGGACTCCATTCGATACATGGTTAGTTTCTTGCATTGCGCATTCGTTGCGATGGAAGCGCAAACAGGTGAAGTGAAAGCTTGGGTGGGCGACATCGACTTTAGTACATGGAAATACGATAAGGTTACCGCTTCACGTCAACCTGGTTCTACGTTTAAGCTCTTCGTTTACACGGAAGCCATGAATCAAGGTCTTACGCCATGCGACAAGCGACGTGATGAACCTATTTCGTTAAAGGCTTACGATCCTGGCAAAAAGAAAGAGGTGATTTGGAGACCTCACAACGCTAACGGATATTTCACGTGGGATTCATTGACTCTCAAACGCGCATTCGCACAGAGTATCAATTCCGTTGCCGTTCGATTAGGACAGGAAATGGGCATCAAGCGAATAGCTGAAACGGCTCGTAGAATGGGAATCAAGTCACAATTACAAGAAACACCATCTATGGCGTTAGGTTCTTCTGATGTCAATCTTCTTGAAATGGTGAATGCTTATAGTGTTGTTGCTGACAATGGAATTCATCACAAACCGAAGTTAGTGACAAAGGTGGTGGACAAGGATGGCAACGTCGTTTACAATGGCGTTACCACTTCCGAACAAGTCATTCCTTATAAGAGTGCTTTCTTCATGCAACGACTCTTACAAGGTGGTCTGAGAGAGCGTGGTGGAACGTCTATGGCACTAAACGGATACGTTGGCAACTTCACCGATTGTGATTGGGGAGGAAAGACAGGAACATCAAACAACCATTCTGACGCATGGTTCATGGGAGTAAGTCCTAAACTGGTAGTAGGCGCATGGGTTGGCGGTGAATATCGTTCCATCCATTTCCGCACGGGAGCATTAGGACAAGGTTCTCGCACAGCTCTTCCTATCTGCGGTAAGTTCTTGTTTTCATTATTGAAAGATCCTGCCTTTAAGCAATATCACGCAAAGTTCCAGGTTCCAAAGGATGATGAAATCACAAAGGACATGTATGAGGAATGCGTTACTTATTATGCTCCACGTAATTATAACTATCGAACTCCCAGGGAACAACTGATAGCCGATGAGGAAATCATCTTAGACGAAAACGGTAACCCTGTAGCTCCCCCACGTCGCGAATCTGAAGCCACAGAACCCCAAACAGAGTTTTATGACGAATAATGAAGTGATACTTTATCAACAAGTATATACTTTCATCAGATGATTCAACATGTAACCGATGGCGAAAACATACATTGCCATCGGTTACACTTTTTATTAGTGTCAGCTAAATATTTATATGTTTATTCATAAATACTAAAAGCACCCTTTAAGTTAAAATTGCATAAATAAAGACATCAAAAAGAAATAAAATGGAATCAAAAAGTACCGAGAAAATAATATTTTGTTATCTTTGTAGAAATTATATATAATATCTATAACGATAATTGATAATTCACCGAATAAGTATTAACTAAAAACGATTTATTATGAAGCATTTACGACTTTTTTTAGCATTGTTTACCCTACTGATTGGGGGAGCAAACGCAAGTGCTCAGACAACTTTGACTGGCGTTAGCGAAATCATAAGTGGTCAGGAGTACTACATTGTGAATGATAACACAGGCTTATTTTTAACACCAGGTAACAACTGGGGAACACGTGCAACATTAGATGAATCGAGCGCAGGAACAGCCAAAGTTACACTAACAGGAGGTAAATATACTATTATTTTTACATGGCCACAAGGTGGAACGGGTATGTTTGTAGATACAGACGATGGTTCAGCAGTTTATTGCGACAGGAATAATCAAGGGAATTACTATTGGACTATTACTTCCAATGGCGATAATACATTTAACATCCAACTTGCTTCAGATCAGGCACGATACAAAGCTGAATCATATTTGACTGCAGAAAGTAATAATGCTCAGGCTAATGTTCAATACAACAATGGCAATGAGAATCTACGCAAGTGGCGTTTTATTTCTCCTTCAGAGATTAAAACAACCATGTTAAACAGTGAAGAAACTTTAGATGTAACATTATTTGTTCACGGTGCTCAAGGTACAACCAATATAGGAGCGACATACAATAGTTTTGATCGTTTCAAATCTCGCTATTCTTGGACAACAACAGGTAATGGATGGAAAGGGCAAAACAATCAGACACTTACAGGCTTTACAAATTATTGGATGGAGGCATGGACAGGAAGCCCTCTACGGGAACTATCAGCCAGTAAGACTGTTAGCGATATGCCAGAAGGACACTATAAAGTATCAGCTTACACAATTGGTGGAGAAGGCGTAGAATGGTTTGCACAAGAAGGTTCGAGTGAAAAGGTGACAAAATCAACTGCAGGTTCACCTCCAGCATTAACATCTGTAGAGTTGAACTTAACGAGTACCAGTAATATAACTCTTGGAATTCAATCTAATAATACCACTAACGTAGGATGGATAGCTTTCGATAACATCAAATTAGAATATAGTAATTTCAAGAAATACTATACTGATAAGTTAGCTGAGGCAAACGAATTAATTGCCACACTTAATGGTATAATACCAACCTCTGCATTGAATGTCTTTCAAAATATCATCAATGATAATACTGGAGCGACATCTGATTATCTCACTATAGCCGAATTATTGGTTTCAGCCATGAATGATGCAAATGCTTTGATTGAACCTTATTCACGCTATATTTTTATCCGCGATGCCGTATTGAACATCAATAGTGATATTGATGTTTCTGCAGCTAACGCCCAAGCAGATAATGCTACTAATATCGATGATTTAGAGATTGCAATAACAACTGTTCGTCAAGCACTTGTTAATTATCTTTCTACAGCTCCTGTCAATAGAACCTATGATTTGACCGATGCTCTTATTGACAATGCAGCTCCTGGTAATAGTGCTAAAACTGACTATTGGAATAACACAGGAAATGTTGGTTTTGGAAATAATCTCTATGAGTTCTATGGTCAATCTGAAGTATCTACTGAACAAACCATAAAAACTCCATTGCCAGTTGGTAATTATAAACTGACAGCCGTTGCATATACACGTACAGGATATGAAGCAAAATTATATGCAAATGATAACAGTACAAATATTGCCACAGTTTCTTCTAATGAAGTTAATGGCCTTGCAAGTGGAGATACTTGGATTAATAACGGTAATGGTGTCACAGATCTCGTTTTCTTCCTTAATGAAGAAACCGCAAATTTAAAAATTGGACTAAAAACAGCCCCACAAGGAGACCATTGGATGGCTTGGCGTAGTTTTAGGCTTATTTACGGTGATGTTTTTGAACCCTATGAACTTGTTAGTGGCAAGATGAACGCTGAAGTTGCTGCAGCCCAAACTGCCGCAGAAACATCTTATCAACAAACTCCGACACCAACTACTTATCAAGCTCTTATGGAAGCTATTGAAGCTGCACAGGCATCTGTAAATGCATACGCTCACGCAAAGGCAGAACTTGACAAAATGGTTGAAGAACTTGCAGGAACGAATGTTTACACAGCAGAATCGTATCAAACTTATATCACCAACAACTTAACAGCCTATAATGATGGAACGTTGACTGATGCAGAAGCCAATGCTATTATTATGCTAACAGATTGGCATACAGCTAACACTATTGACGATGTTCTTATCAGCGCATGGGAGCCAAATGCTGAAGACTGGAGTACTTATCACGTAAACAATTGGTCTACAGAAGGAGACAATGATGGTAGTAATTTTACGAGACCATTCATTGAATATTGGGTTGTTGAAAGCGATGTTCTCCAACCAAAGACACTCACAGCAACTCTCGAAGGAATTGAACCAGGTAATTACAAAGTGACCGCTACCGTGCGTGTACGCATCACGAATGGTGCTACTGGCGCTACTGGTATCACTTTACAGGTAGGCGATGGTTCGACAATAGATGTAACCAACGGTGAACAAATTGGAAGTTCGCAATTCTATCTTAAGGAAGCCACTGCGTATGGAAAAGTAGATGATGACGGAAAACTCTTTATCAAGTTTGATGTTGCTGCCAATAATAATATCAGTTGGTTGGCATTCAAGAATGTAAACTACGAAGTTGTGAACCTTGATTTTAGTGCATTGAACGCAGCTATTGATGAAGCCAACAGCATTAACAGCGACATGGAAGTTGCTGCCCTAACCGTTGCCATCGCTACAGCACAAGATGCATATGAGGCTACTACTCAAGATGATGTTAATGCTGCCGTAGAGACACTTATTGCAGCCACTAATGCTGCTAAGACAGTCATCGCAGCTCGTAAGAATCTGGCAGGTGTAGCTAAGAAGGCAACTGCATTGGAATCATTCCTCGATGAAGATATTACGGGAAACATTACAGCAGCTACAGAATACGCCAATAATAATGAGGCTACTGCAGAAGAAGCAAATGCAATGGCTGATGCACTTAATGCATACTTTGCTGATTGGGAAGTAGTACAAATCAACAACGGCACCTTCGACACAGGACTTAACGGTGAGCTTATTGCTCCGGGAACAACAAATAAACCATACGTACACGCCGTTGATGGATGGACCCAGAACTTCAAATTTACAAGTACTGCATCTCAAGGTATTGCTGCTGCTTATGGCTCTGCCGCACAAGATGGTACAAATGGAACAGCCGCCCCTGCTACTGATATGTATGGCAAGAGCGAAGGTGGAGCCCTTCATCTATCATCAGGTTGGAGTGACCAAGCTCGTTACTATCAAGATATCGAGAATTTACCCGCAGGAAAGTATGTGTTCTATTATGAAGGAATCAATGCCAACAATGTTTCAGCTGCATTGAATAGCAACTATTTTGGAATTGGAAATTTAATAGAAGGTGATCTTGAAAACTCAAATAATACGTTCAAGTATTCTGATGAAAAGAGTTTTCCATATAATGAATGGAAAGCAACAGCATTTGACTTTACCTTAATTAATAATGTAGAGAATGCTCGTGTCCATGTGGGTATTGTAGGTGGCACTGGCGGTTCTGCTAATACTCCAAAGATGTGGTTTGACAATGTTACCATCTACTGTTTATATAAGACAGAGACTATAACCATCAAGGATGGTTTTACAGGAACAACTTATAGTTCAGATAATACACTCGATTTCTCTTCTACAGAAGGTATAACTGCATACATAATTACTGATGTAGAGAATAATCAATGCTCTTCAAAACAAGTGGATATGGTTCCATCTATGACAGGTCTTTATATTGAAGGTACACCTGGTAAGTATTTTGTGAAGATTCATAATGCTAGCGTTGAGCCTATTGAAGATAATAACCTGCTCATAGGCACTGGTGCTGAAAAAAGTGAATATTTAACTTCAACTAATAACATCACTTATTATTTGTATGGTAAGCAGAATGAAAAGGAGAGTTTCTTTAAAGTTAGCGAAGACCCAGACAAACATGTTCAAGCATCTGCACACAAGGCATATTTGGCAATTCCTACTGGTGCTACAAACGCTAAGGCTCTCGTCATCGTTAGACCAAATGATGACATGGTAAGTGAGGATGGTGGATTTGCAGATGGCATCAACAACGTTGAGCAAGATGGCAGCAACGCCAAGATTTACAACCTCAATGGTCAGCGTGTAAACAACGCCCAGAAGGGAATCTATATCAAGAATGGAAAGAAAGTAATCATCAAATAATTGGAGGAAATGAATGATGGAAAAGAAAATATATTTCAAACCAACAACAAAGATTCACTCCATGAAGGCGGATAGACTTTTGCAAGGTATTACCAGCGAAGAAGTTGGTCCTGGTTTCGAAGAAGGTGCCAAAGGTGGATTCTTCGACGATGAGGAAAGTATACTTCCCAGAGGAAGAAACGTATGGAGTGATGATTTCTAACAACGAATCGAATAACGTTCTCACCTGAAATGAGAACATATCAATATGGAAGGGACAAACAACGCAATCTTGTTGTTTGTCCCTTTTTGTATATAGTAGCATCGTTGATTTCTACTGAAAAATGTCAAGAAATAGTAGAAAAAACGGCCCTCTATTTTGCATTATAATTCATCAAGCTTTACCTCGGACTAAAAAATGCACATCTTCTATGTATTTTATAAAGCATTGACATTCAATACTTTATAATTTACAACGTATTGTAGAACTCGAAAAAAATGATGATTTCCGCTCAAAAATAGGCTATTTTGAGCTTCATTATTCATTAATTTATCAGTGAAAACATATATAATAATGCGCGTAAATATATAAAATAGCACCAACAAATGTATTATTTGACTTGTGAACACATGCTATTTAGCATAAACTACACATTATTTCATCATCGTCAACTCTATTTTGAGAATTTTTCCAGAATTTTTTTGTTGAGTAAATTCTTAAAGTTTAAAGCCATTCAAGAAATCGCGTGCAAGCATTCGTTTCTTTCCCGCCAATTGCAAGTCTAATATTTCCAACCACTCATCAGCAGTAGCTACGAGAAGGCGTTTCTTATCTGCCATAAAAGTTCCGGGTGTTTCCTGACAAGGAGTATGCGTGAGACTCGACTTGAAAATGGACAATGATAAGTCGGATGCCTTTTCCGTTTTCATCCAACACCATGCTTTTGGAACAGGACTTAATCCGCGAATGAAATCATACACCTTCTTCGCGGGTTGGTTCCAATTGATTTCACAAGTTTCCTTAAATAACTTTGGAGCAGGGTGCAAAGGTTGACCATTGAATATTGAACATTGATTGTTTGTTGCTATTATTTCTTGTTGAGAAGTGGTTTCAATTATTCCATCTCCATCCAATATCATTTCAATGGTTTCTATGGCGGTTTGCGCACCAAGTTCCATCAAATGGTCATACACAAATTCCACGTCAGCCTCCTCTGGAATATCGAATTCCTTTTGCATAATGATGCGCCCCGTATCTATCTCATGGTCAAGGAAGAACGTGGTAACGCCGGTCTTAGTTTCACCATTGATAATCGCCCAATTGATAGGTGCTGCTCCACGATATTGAGGCAGCAAGGAAGCATGAACGTTGAATGTACCGAAACGAGGCATATTCCATACGATTTCTGGTAACATACGGAAAGCCACTACCACCTGTAAGTTGGGATGATACGATTGCAATTGTTCGATAAACACCGGGGCTTTCATCTTCTCTGGTTGCAACACGGGAATACCCACGGAATTAGCATATTCCTTCACGGCAGGTGCACGAAGCACAGAACCATGTCTTCCAACAGGTTTATCGGGTTGTGTCACCACAGCTACCACATGAAACTCGTTTTCCACCAATGCCTTCAATGTTCCCACGGCAAACTCTGGTGTACCCATAAACACAATTCGCAAATCCTCTTTTCTCATCCTCCAAAAATATTATTCAGCAGACATGTCTGCTACCATGTTTCTATACATACTATATATACGGGTTCGAGGTATATATCCCACCAAACGATTTTTCACGTCAACAACAGGTAGGAAGTCTGCATTTGTCTCCTCAAACTTTCGCATCGCCTCCTCCATCGGGTCATTCATTCCCAACGTCTCCATTCCTTGCGTCATCACCTGACTCACTTGGAATTTCTGATACAATTCAGTTCGGAAAATCACGTGCCTTATTTCCGTAATGTCAATTTCTCCCAACAACGTGCCAGCCTCATCTAATACGGGAATGAAATTATTTTGACTTTGACTGATAACATGTACCAATTTTCCCAAAGGCATTTCGGGACTCACGGAGATATAATCACGTTCAATCACACTATTCAAGTTCATCAGCGTTAGAACCGAATGATCGGTATGGTGAGTAATCAACTTCCCCTCCTTTGCCAAACGCATGGCATAAATGCTATGGGGCTCGAAGAGACTGATGGTAATGACCGAACTCACCGCCACGATAATCAACGGAATAAGCAACTGATAGCCACCCGTTATCTCGGCGATGAGGAAGATACCCGTCAACGGAGCATGCATCACTCCTGCCATGACACCACCCATTCCTAACAAGGCAAAGTTTTTCTCAGGGATATACACTCCTATTTGATTCATGTTCCACAAACGAGAGAACAAGAAGCCTGCAAAACCACCGATAAACAATGAAGGAGCAAATGTACCACCACATCCACCGCCGCCATTAGTGGCAGAAGTGGCAAACACCTTGGTAAGCAACACCAAGGCAATATAGAATATCAACATATCACCATGTCCATAAAACATGGAGTTGTTGAGAATCATGTTCCAATCAGCTTCCGTCTTTCCGTTCAACAAGATATTCAATGCCGAATAACCTTCACCATAGAGCGACGGGAAGAAGAATATGAGCGAACTCAACATCAAGCCACCCAATAACAACTTAGCGTATGGACGGTCTTTCATTCGTGCGAAAACATTCTCGCAAGCGGTCATCATCCGAATGAAATACCAACTAACAAGACCGCAAAATAAGCCCAACAAGATACAAGCAGGCACGCGTTCCACTTTCCAAACATCATCTAAATGAAAGGAAAACAAGGAATCTGTTCCCACGAATAGATACGTGAAACATGTAGCCGTTACGCTGGCTGTGAGGATTGGCAACAACGAAGCCATCGTCAAGTCAACCATCAACACTTCAAGCGTAAAGACCAATCCAGCAATCGGAGCCTTGAAGATACCAGCAATAGCACCTGCGGCACCACAACCTACCAATAACATCAATCTCTTATTGTCTACATGGAAGATTTGTCCTAAAGTAGAACCAATGGCTGAACCCGTCAATACGATAGGAGCCTCTGCACCCACCGAACCACCAAACCCGATGGTAATGGCAGACGCAATGACCGATGACCAACAATTATGTTTCTTCAATCGTGATTGCTTGGAAGAAATGGCATAGAGAATACGCGTGATTCCATGCGAAATATCGTCTCTCACAACGCGACGCACAAACACAGACGTAAGGAAGATACCGATAACGGGAAATACCAAGTACAACCAGTTGGCAGAAGTGATATTGAAGCCTGCCGTCAACAACAGTTGTATTTCACGAATAATCCAGTGCAAGACAAAAGCAGCCACCGACGCAAACAAGCCAATGAAGAAAGCCAATATCAGCGTGAATTGCTTATCGCTGACATATTGGTTTCGCCAATTTAGCAGTTTTTCCGTCCAAGACAACTTTCTCTCTACACTCGCTTCCATCTCGTCTATCTATACATAGAATTAATCATCGTCTTACTGACGAATCACCTTCACTTCACCGTCTTCGGCAATCTTGATTATACTACTTGCTTCATGTGGTTTATGTTCGTTTCTTCGTGACCAACAAACATAATCCACGGCTTGGATAATTTCCTCGCTAATATCCTTGTAATTCTGGGGAGCCTTCTCACCGCTTACATTGGCACTGGTACTCACAATGGGTTTTTGGAAACGGAAACACAATTCGTGCGAAAAGTTCTCCTTGGTAATGCGCATGGCAATACTACCATCTTCGGCAATCAGATTGGGAGCCAAATTCACGGCATTGTCCAAAACTACGGTAGTAGGTTTGATGGCTAAGTCCATCACATCCCAAGCCACGTTGGGCACTTTCATCACGTATTTTTGCAAACGCGCGTCGGAATCTACCAAACAGATCAACGCCTTAGAGTCGTCGCGCTTCTTGATTTCATAAACTCTTGCCACCGCCTCGGCATTGGTTGCGTCACATCCAATACCCCAAATGGTGTCCGTTGGGTATAAAATAACGCCACCTTTGCGCATTACCTCAACGGCATTCCTGATATCATCTTCAATTTTCACTTTCTACCTTATTTAAAATAATGGTACAAAATTAATCAATATTTTGCATTCTTATGCAATTAAGTATGAATTTTCGGCAAATATCAACAAATTTGATGCTCATTCGCTCACTCACTAAGTCGATAAAGCAACGAATTCACTTCGCCAAACAAAGGTTTAAGCATAGAAGATACTCCCCCTACCCCTTGTTGGTTGTCAGTCAAAGCATCCAAATTCATCAACATCACCATCTTTTGTCCCTCTATCAACCGTTGCCAAGATGCAGGAATAGGATTTTTGGATTGCGTCAACGCCATCAAAGCATCTTCCTCGCTTCCACCGCTATAAAATTGCTTATCGGGAGAAACGCCAAAATAGAAAGACGTTTTTCCATCAGAAAAACAAAAGGCGTTTTGATTCCAATCGCGGATTCTCGAACCAGGCGGACACGATTGCTTCCAATAATCCACATCTTTCAACCATTGGCTATGAGCCAATTGCGCACACATCTTCATGCGAAAACCTTTATCAGAACCATTCGGCATGATAACGCACATATCGCCGTCAACACTCTTGATGATATTATCCATGTCGATAGCCGCATTGACACCAGTCAACAAAGCTTGAAAACCACGGTTTTCGTTCATCAAGCGAATGAACTCATCACCTTTCACGTTGACAAACAATCCGGCAACATCATCTTTAGACATCGTAAACATATACTTTCCTTGAATCAAACGATATGTTTGCGTTGCCTCTTTTAATGCTTTATCAATCTTGGCATTGAAAGAGAAAATTTGCCCGTCAATAACCAAGCATTTATCTTCCACTCTCATCTTTGCGGAAACGAATATTTGCGACGGATTAGTTGATGCAGGAGCACCCAACGTAAAGGGCATTATCAACTTTTCAGGCAATGCATCTACCCTTGCCACCATCTTCATCGCTCCGTCAATGGAATCCAATCTTTCGTATAAGCGCGAATGTAAGATTCCCTTTTCCTCTGATTGTCGCAAATACTTAGCCATTTGACTACGCAAGTTGGTGTAACTGGTTGCCGTAACAGGTCCCATCACTAGCACCGCATCATCATTGAAACCAATTGCCCACACATTATTTAATAAGGTAAACTGACAATCTCGATGTTCTTTCACCCTTTGGCAAATTCCTTTGGAAGCCAAATTGTCCAACGTCTTTTGCAAATCACTCGCATCATCCACCTTGGCACAAAGTCCTAAATTGCCATCAGCCGACTCAAACAAATAAACGGGAGCACTCACATCAATGCCCGATGTATTGAGATTAGATACATGAAGCAATGCCTTCAATAATGTCTGGTTGTCAATGCCATTCATCTTGCCAACATCCATTGAAACCAAAGCCACACTATTATTGGGAATGGCGTTTAGATAGTCGGTCTTCGAACAACCAGTCATCAAAGCGACCAACAAAAACGCATAAAAATATGTGATTAATCTTTTCATTTCTTTCTTAATGTCAATTGTGCCATCATCACGGCAGATAATCCTGCGGTTTCCGTGCGCAATCTGCTGTTCCCCAAAGAGATGGATTCGAAACCATGACTCATGGCGAGTTCAACCTCATCAATGGAGAAATCGCCCTCAGGACCAATCATCACCGTAATATCATTAGGAGTATTCATGGAAAGCAACTCGTCAAACAAGTCGTTACGAACTATTTCCTCATAACAATGTGCAATGTATTTCTTTCCAGTATGGTTTGCCTTTACGAAATCCGTAAAAGCCATCATTTCATGCACTTGCGGTATCCACGGTTTTCTACTTTGCTTCATCGCAGATACCACTATTTTCTCTATTCTATCGATTCGCAACACTTTCCGTTCGGAAAAACGGCAATTCAGGAAAGTAATGTCATCAAATCCTATTTCAGTAGCCTTCTCCACCAACCACTCTATCCTATCGGTCATTTTGGTTGGTGCAATCGCCAAGTGAATCTTCCCGTTCCATGTCTTTTCTTGAGACATCGTCTCACGAATCTCATACAGACACTTCTTATTGCTTACCAATGTGACTTCAGCACGATAAAAAGTGCCTGCACCATCCATCAAGAACATTTCGTCGCCACTCTTCAATCTCAACACACGTGTAGCGTGAGTTGCCTCATCAGTTGGGAGTTCCGATTGATGAGCGGCATCGGGTACATAGAAATAACGTGTTTCCTTCATTTACAATAGTTTTCTGCGACGCATCTCATCACGCAAATGCGAAGCCAACTCATAATTTTCATCCTCTACCGCCTTGTCCAACGCCTCTTGCAACATCTTGTTGCTGATGGCATTCAACGGCATTGCCACACCCTTAGACGAACGTTGATAAGGTACGCTTTGCCTCTTCATCAGTTTTTCCTCAATGAAAAGAGGAATATTAGAAATGAACGACAATAATACCGCATCGCTGGCACGAATGGCAACAGGTTCCAAAGATTCCGTATCATACAAGATGGCACGATATTGCTCCTCGATAATATCGCTGATAAGGATTTCATAATGTACGTCTGTCTTTGAGGAAATAACTTGCCACAACACTTCGGGCAACATGAGATGCTTTACGGGAACATCCATTATCCGAATCTCGAATTGTTGCAACATGGCTTGGTCGCATGGAATAGCCAATTGCCATTGCTCTTCCATGTCAACCAATACAAGTAAGCCCAACTTCTCGGAACCTACTATTTGCGATACACTCTTAAATCGTAAGGGTATCTTTGTCATACTTGCACTTCTTCTTTCTTAGGACGGAAGATGAGGGCAAATACAACTCCTACAACCAATGCGTATCCAGCGAAGATAAACCAGCACGACTGCCAATCGCCAACGGTATAGAAATTACCGTCTACTACCGTTCCCGTTGTGAAATGATTGATAACTTGTTGTGCTCCTAATGTACCGATGGTTGCACCAATTCCATTGGTCATCAACATAAACAATCCCTGTGCGGAAGAACGAATCGTTGGGTCGGTAGTCTTATCAACGAACAACGAACCAGAGATATTGAAGAAGTCGAATGCTACACCATAAACAATCATGGATAATACGAACATCCAAACACCATTACCTGGGTCACCTGTACCGAACAATCCGAAACGCAATACCCATGCAAACATGGCGATAAGCATTACATTCTTAATGCCATAACGTTTCATGAAAAACGGGATGAGCAAGATACAACACGTCTCACTAATTTGTGAGAGCGAAATTAAGATATTGGCATGTTGTACGCCAAACGTTGAGGCATACTCAGGAAGTGCACCGAAACTATTGATATAAGGATTGGCAAAACCATTGGTGATTTGCAAACTCACACCCAAAAGCATCGAGAAGATGAAGAAGATAGCCATCTTCTTTTGCTTGAACAACGAGAAGGCACGCAAACCAAATGCATCCACCAAACTCTTATGTTCTCCTCCCTTGCTAACGGGACATGCTGGCAAGGTAAAGGTATAGAGGAACAAGATAATACTAAGGATTCCAGACGTGATGAATTGGTTTTGATTGTCTTGGAACCCCATAATATCCACGAACCACATCGTACAAATAAAACCAATCGTACCAAACACGCGGATGGGTGGGAAATCCTTTACCGTATCCATACCTGCCTGCGTCAAGGCATTATATGCAACGGAATTTGTCAATGCCAACGTTGGCATATAGAAAGCTACGCTCATGGCATAAAGCGAGAACATCACTCCAAAACTGGAATTGGTGCCATTGGTAAGACCATACCAAGCGGTAGCAAACATGAATAACCCTGCCAATAAATGACAAATACCTAACATGCGCTGTGCAGGAACCCACCTATCGGCAATGATGCCAATAATGGCTGGCATGAAGATAGACACGATTCCTTGCATGGAATAAAACCATCCAATTTCGGTACTCATACCGATACTGCCCAAATACCTACCCATACAGGTAAGATAGGCTCCCCACACTGCGAACTCCAAGAAGTTCATTAATGCTAAACGTACTTTCAGATTCATCTCTTATACATTTTTATATATTAGCAAAAGGCACGAGAATACGTGAACACGAATCACCTACCTTTACGGTGCAAATTTATATAAAAAATCTGAGACTATAAACCTATTGAGATAAAAATCTGAAACAAATTCCCATGAAAAGTGAGAAATTCAAATATTTATGAAAATCTTATCGTGGAAAAAATGTATATTTGCAGAGGAATTCCAATATTATACCATTATGCCAAAGATTTTCGAATACTTAGGATTCATATTCTACTTCTACTCGAATGAGCACGAGCCGATACACGTCCATGTGATGCATGATGCGAGGGAAAGTATCTTCGACCTCATCATGATGGATGGTGAGTTGGCCGAACTACATGTTAGGGATAAGAAAGGTTCCGATCCGCTACCCGAAAAAGACAAACGCACAGCAGAGGCATTCATCCGCAAGTACCACAAGAACATTATCGACAAGTGGGTGAAATTCTTTGTTATGAAGCAGAGCATCCGCTGTACGAACATCAAGAAGAAACTATAAGGAGGAAAACACAACATGGAAAGACTTTACATCATCAAGGCCGAAAACAAGGGCAACCTTACCGTCTGTTTGACGTTCAACGACAATACTGTACAGACGGTGGACATAGGCGAGTTCATCCGCCGACACCCGCATCCGCAATACAACAAATACCTTGACCCACGCAAATTTAGCCGTTTCACTATCGAGAACGGAAACATTGTCTGGGGCAAGAATTGGGATTTGATTTTTCCATTGGAGCAATTACACGCTGGAACTATATTGTAATGAATATGAAACTAACTATCATCACGTTTTTCCTAGCTCTCATTACGATCACTTCAACAGCACAAACAAAATCAGAGGAGAATCCAGGATGGCTATGGGAGATTAGCGGCAATGGGATAACAGAGAAGTCTTATCTCTTTGGTACCTGTCATGGCGACGGACACATATTCACAAAGGAAGAAATGTTCGGCATCTACGGATTGGAGGCTGCGTTGGGAAAGGTGGAAAAGGTGTTGTTTGAAGGAGGCATGGACTCTACCACCAATACGGAAGTAGACAAAGAGGCTATTGAAAAGTTTATCAAGTGGCTCAAGAATCCAGGGCAGGAATGGATGATGCCTCAAGGAACGTACTACAAGCCGTTGTACGACACCGTGGCACACTTCAATGAGGTCAACAAGTTCCTATACTACAAGATGAAAGATCGGCGCAACCGACAAACCCTGTGGGGGGTGTGTAAGTCGCAAACCCAAAAACATGTTGCTAAACGGTACATGATTGCAGAAAAGTTATTACCTTTGCATCATGAATCGTATCAGCAATATAAATATGTATGAAGGCCTT
>JAEEGL011119354.1_pt1 | contig 29956 bp, 27 predicted proteins | sample 9134231 | NCBI WGS metagenome assembly JAEEGL01 (sample SAMN16246548, study PRJNA631951) | gut metagenome | biome: gut microbiome; feature: rumen; material: fiber-attached | host: Bos | place: Iran: Karaj | collected 2018-10 | reverse complement strand
TTAAAAATCCATTGAGTCCATTTGTAATACTTAGGATCACTTGTAGCAATTTCTCTATCCCAATCATATGAAAAACCTAAAGACTTTAATTGTGTTCTAAAAGTTTTAATATTTTCTTCAGTGAATATTGCTGGATTATTACCAGTTTTAATAGCATATTGCTCAGCTGGTAATCCAAAAGAATCATATCCCATTGGATGCAACACATTATATCCTTGCATTCTCTTCATTCTTGATACTATATCTGTAGCTGTATAGCCTTCAGGATGTCCTGCATGTAATCCAACTCCAGATGGATATGGGAACATATCTAAAACATAAAATTTAGGCTTACTAAAATCCCAAACATCAGTTTTAAATGTTTTGTTATCATCCCAATACTTTTGCCATTTTTGTTCTATTTCTCTAAAATTATACTCCATCTTTCTTACCCCACTTCTTTTGACAATGCTTACCATACATCATATAGCCGCAATAAATCAATACTAACATTATTAAAAATGCAATCATCAATACAAACATAATATTAATCTTAATAATATTAACTAATACTACTGTAAAAGATATTATAAAAGAATTTAATATAGCTACTCCATTTAAGCATTGTCTATAATTCATTTTTTTCTTATCTAACTTAAAATAACTAGTTAAAAAAACTAACTCATTAATCTTTGTATATTTTTCTTTCTTGAGCATATCATCAAATATAAATGAATATAGAAAGTAAAATACCAAAAATAAAACTACAAAAAATACTAAATTAAATAACACATATATCAATCCCTTCTAAAAAAAAGACACATTCATCATAAGGACGAATATGTCGTGGTACCACCTTAATTTCTAAAATATATTATATATATTCTAGCTTATATAATCTATAAAGGAATCACCCTATAACTCCAAAAGCAAGTTCATTTATCATAATAATTAGTTCACACCAACCACTAATTCTCTTTGTATTATATAATAAATTACTACTCTTTCTTCAACGTCTAAAATCGATTATAAGTTATTTTCACTTATAATGCAAGACTTACATAGATAATGTTCTATTTGGAATTACATTATCTCTTATTTTTTCTAATGTATCCCTAAAGTCTTTTTCTGAGATAGCTCTCATATCATAGAAGTCTCTTAAATCACTAACAATTTTAGATACAGTAGCATCATAAGCTTCTCTATCTAATTCATCAGCATTAAAACAACTATTTAAACAATTCAACTTTTCAACAAGATGTGAAGAATAACCTTCACCCTCTAAGCCCCATTTAAATCCTCGTTTTAAATTCTTAGTTTTTTGTTCTAATTTAGAGAATCTAAAACCATCTCTACTCATCTTACCATTCTCTACACTAGCTTCATTTCTCTTCTCAACAATAGCATCACCTAATGCAATCATAGGATCTACTGCATAATGTCCGAATCCTTTTAATGAACCTTTTAGAGCCGGCCATTTCTTTAATTCATATTGTCTCTTTCCCTTTTTAACTAGATTATTAATATCTAATGCTTCATAGTCTCTTGCTGCTTGCATAAATGTTCTAAGCACAGGGAAAATCTCTAAGTTTTTAACACTATGAGTACTTTCGGTTTTAAAACGTGTAAAACGCATTGGTATAGAACCACGTAACATTGCTGATGGTGGGAATCCAAACATTCCTCTTCCCATTCCGCCCATCATTCCAGGACCATACCCCATACGGCCAGGCATTCCTACTGAAGTTCCACCCCAGAAAGAATATGGGAACGCACCATGCGTATGATATGGTGATATAGGAACTGTATAAGTTGGTTCTCCATAACTATAAGCCATAATTAAAACCTCCAATTCAATATTATTATAAATAATATACTATCAAAAAGCAATTTTATATCTGTGATATATACTTTAATAATTCAATAAACATATCAATAAAGACACGACTCAAACCCTTCTTACGAAGTTTAGTAATCTCAATACGTTTATCTCTAATTTCCTTCTCTGAGAACAGTATTTTCGCTATTTCTTCCTTCATTGTTGTTTCAATTTCCAAGTCAGAAATGATTGAATCTATATCTTCATTAATCAAACGTACAGCATCTATTTCAATGTCTTTACCTTTACAGTTAATTGTTAATTGTTTAGTTGTAGGAACATCTGCTACTTCAACAACGAAATCTGTATCTTCTACATATGTTTCACATTCTACTTGTTCACTATCAACATATACAATTACATCATTTGCTTCTCTCGTATTTCTAAATCTAATACGATAATCTCTCTTAGCAGGTATAATACCTGTTTTACCTTCCATAGCTCTAATAATTACAGTGTAATTATTTGCTAAGTAGTTATAATCTATCTTAGTTAAAATATAATAACCTTCTTCATGTAGATTACTATATCCATCATCTTCATATAAATTATATGAATTATTCTTTCCAGGGAATACATGAATTTCCATCTTCTTAGGTGAATCAGTTACATTCAAGTTCTTCTCTAAATCTGCCATAGGTACAATCGTACCACTCTTAGCAAATACTGGATAATCTTCTTCTTTATAGAAAATAGTATATCTCTTATTACCAGGGAATTTCTTACCTGTTTTAAAATCATACCATGTTCCTTCTGGTAAGAAGATTTGTTCTACAGAACGGTTCATTACTTTATGTTTAGGTTTAGTAATTGGTGCAACAAACAATTCTGTACCAAAATAATATTCATTCTTAAATGTTAATTCATCATATATTTCAGGATATTGATAATACAACGGTTGAATAAGTGGTAAACCAACATTATGGTATTTATAAGCTTCACTATATAGATATGGTATTAATCTATGTCTTAATTGACAATAATCTCTAACGATACCTAATGTCTTAATATCCCACTTCCATGGTTCCCTCTTATAGTAATTTCCATACTTAGCGCCAAATCTAAATATTGGACTATAAGTACCAAATTGAACATATCTTGTATATAACTCTGATGATTCTATACCATCTTTATATCCACCAATATCATGACTCCACCATGACATACCTAAGTTACTAGAAGTACTATTAAAGAATGGCAATTGATCTAAAGTCTTCCAACTAACTATTGTTTCACCACTATAATGAACAGGATACTTATGAGGAACATGTTCATTTATCTTCGCTAAGATAAGTGGTCTAGTTGCTTCGTTTCCTTTAAAATCATTAAAATGATAATAATCTAAAATGCCTTGAGTCATTCTATCTTTAAAATTACGATAATCAACCCAGAAACAATCTACACCCACTTCATATAATGGGCTTATCAAATAATCAAAATACGCCGTAATTAAATTCTTATCAAAAGCATTAAATGGAATTGTTTGCTTTTGACTAAGACCCAATTCTTTAGCTATTTCATCAAATTTAGGTTCATGTGGATATATTCCATCACTAGGATCTATACTAACACCAAGTTTTACACCTCTATCATGCAAGTATTTAGTAAACTCTTGTGGTTTAGGAAATAACTCTCTATTAAATGTAAAACCCGAACTAAATCTCTTTAAGTTATTTTTATCTTTCATATGCCAGTTTTCACCAAGCAATAAAATACTTAAAGGAATTCTATACTTATTAAAATCTTTCAATAAATTTTGTATATCTTCAAAAGAATAATAATTAGTTTTATTCCACCAAATACCTAATGCATATCTAGGTATTAATGGAGGCATTCCTGTTAAAGTAAAATAATCTTTTAAACAGTTACCAAAATCTCTGTTGTACATGAACACATATACATCAGTTCTTTTTCTATCGTTAAATATAACAGTACCATCTTCAGCTAAGAAATTAGATTTAGAATCATCTATAGATACAAATCCATCTGCTGAATATAAACCCTTTTGACTATAGAATACTTCTTCAACTTTTTTCTTTAATTGCTTGAAATCAGTAACTTTAGTTTCTCCTTCAGATTCATCAGTACTTTTATCTAAATCTGCTGCAATACCAGAATAGTTTCTAGCTTCTGGATGGCCAAAATACCATTCCTTATTATCAGCATTTAACAACTTAATTTTAAAGTTTGCATCAGGTGCATATTTTGTACCATATAATGGTTTTTCTTTTAAATATGTTAAATTAAAATACTTAGTAGTAATATCAATATAATTCTCATTTTGATCTACTTTCATTTGAGGAACAGGGAAATCTCTAAATGAAGCAAATTCAGTTGGGCGATCTTCAAAATAACCTTCTTCACTAAACTCAATTCTAACTAACAAATCTGTTAAAACCGTAATTCTATAAAATTGTCCTTGAAATATGGCTTGCTTTTTAGCTTTCGCTTTAGCATAATCCACTTCAAAATGTTTACCTAAGTCTCCCACACTAATCACCTATTTCTCTATTCTATTCAACTTAAATTATAACATATTTATATTTCAAGAACAATCATGATATAATACATTCGCAGGTGAGAAAATGTTTAAGTATTCATTAGATAATAAAAGATATCATACCTTAAATTATTACTATAAAAATAAATATGGTAAAAAAACATTTAAAGTCTCTTTAAATGGTGGTTTCTCCTGCCCTAATAAAGAGAAGACTGGTCATGGTTGTATCTTCTGTTCAAGACTAGGTTCTGGTGATTTCGCCGGTAACAAAGAAGATGATTTACTAACTCAATTCAATAAAGTTAAAACTATCATGGAAGAAAAATGGCCAGATAGTTACTATATTGGTTACTTCCAAGCAAATACTAACACCTATGCTCCAATAGATGAGTTGAGGGATAAATATGAATCAATCATAAGTATACCCAATGTTGTTGGTTTAAATATTGCTACGCGTAGTGATGCCATCTCTAAAGAGTGTTATGATTACTTAGAAGACTTAAATAAAAGAACAGATTTAACTATTGAGATTGGTCTTCAATCAATGCATGATAAAACATTAAAGTTAATTAATCGTGGCCATGATTTAAAGAACTTTGAAAAATGTATTAAAGAATTACAAAAAAGAAATATTAATACTGTAGTTCATATTATTAATGGTCTTCCTGGTGAAACCAAAGAAGATATGATTGAAACAGTTAAATACTTAAATAAATTAAATATTAATGGTATCAAGATTCATATGTTACATATTACTAAAGATACTGATTTAGAAGATTATTATAAAGAACATCCTTTCCATGTTCTAACTAAAGAAGAATATATTGATATTGTATGTGATCAATTAGAATATTTGAGTCCAGAAATAGTTATTAATAGAATTACTGGTGATCCTAAAAAAGAAGACTTAATTGAGCCTTCTTGGTTATTAAAAAAATTCTGTGTTTTAAATGATATCGATAAAGAATTAAAAAAAAGAAATACTTATCAAGGAGCCAAAATAAAAGAGTGATTTATTCACTCTTTTTTAATCTAAATTTTAATGTATCAGCTGCTGTATTTGGATTCTCTAAAGTAAATCCAGCATCAACTGCAACTTGGATAGCTTTTTCATTATCCGTACAAATATTTAAGTATAATTCCTTTACAAACATAGAATCTTTTAATGCACATAAAGCTTCTCTAGCATATCCATTACCTCTATAATTTTCAAATACTTTATATCTAACTTCTCCAGTAGCTAATATTGTAATATTACCTACTAAAGTATGTTGTTCATCATTTAAATGTATTCCATATAATGTAGAAGCAAAGTCTGGTGTTACACCTTTTTCTAAGTATAATCTATTTGCTTTAATACAATCCTTAAATCCCCTAACATCAAACTTCGTCAAATCTAACAATGTTGAATCTTGTAAACTTAATTCTGCAGGAATAAAATGATCCTTAATATTTGAATAATCATCATCTTTAGTTAATTCAACTAATCTCTTACAATAGTTCATTAATTTAAAATAATGTGTTTTACCAAAATGGAATCTTTGCTCCTGTTGTAACTCTACATACTTAATTAAATCTGTTTTAAATTGTTTACTTCTAGCATGAATATCACAAGCCATCTCTAACAAATCTAAGTCTGTCATATCATCTGGTGAATCATAAAACTCTGGATGATGTGAATTATTATTCCAATGCAATCTAATTGCATTTACTTGTTGTTCTGATAATACGTGACCCTCATCCTTTAGATCACCAATCTCCTCAACGATACTTGCCAAAGCCATAAACTCTTCAGTATTATTTATCTTTGACATATCATGAACCATACATCTACCTATTAACTGAATTGCATCTAAGTTACGATGATGTTGCATCAAATAAGCCGCCAAATATTGACCACTTCTTAAAACGAAGTTTCTATGAAGCAAAGTATCATTTATTTCTTTAGATAACTTTTCAGCATTAATCTCAAACATATTTATCCCTTCTCTGAGTAAACATATTTTACCACTTTTTCAATTTTAATTCAAAATTGTCCTCCACAAAAAAAGATGACTATATAGCCATCTCTTTATTTACGCTTAATAACTGCTCTCTAGAATAAAATTGATCTAATCCTTCTTTACTTTTTACAATAACTCCCAAAATATATTCTGGTTTAATTATATGAATATTATCTTCTTTGTTATATATAGTATTTGCAGCTCCTTCAGTAGTAAATCTTAAATCTTTATCTACCAACAAACGTGGAAATTGTAACACTATAATTACATTATTATTCTTATAAGAAGCTAATAAATTTATCATTCCCGTAAAACTATCTAATGGTGTTGCCGTTAATGATAACGAAGGTGCTCCTTTAACAAATCCACCTTGCATAGCGTGTCCATTATTTATTAAACCATTTTTCATAATATCTAATAAATTTACATTAGTCGGAATATCTCCGTCCATTTTGATATCACCAACATTCGCCCTGTGGATAGCTGGTATCTTATCAACATCTTCACGCCATAAACTACTAATATATTCTCCAGTTTCTAAAGATAAATTACATACATCGTCCCAACCCTCTACCATATTATAAAGAGTTATATAACGATCAAAATCATTCACCTTCATACATCTATCAAAATATTCTTTTGCAAAATCATTTTCAAAAAAACTATATCGACCTTTACTGTGTGCTTCATCTATTTTATCTGCTCTATCTATTTCTTTTGAAATAATTCTAGTATCAATTCTACTATGATTTTTTCTTGTAAAAAAATCTCTTAAACCCATAAGCAACCTTCTATCTAAATAAAGTATTCTTTAGGTAAATCAATTTCTTCTTTCATATCTTGTTCTAATAATTCTGGATTATCAAATAAGTATTGTAACATCTTAACTGATTTAATAAAGTAATAACCATCTGCTACTCTTTCATCTAGATTAATACCAAAACCACACATTAATCTCTTCTCTTTTTTACCATCAATATATACATCTTCTTCTTTTACTTCACCCATTGTAGTAAACACAGAAACTGTACCAAAATCATTAATATTATGTAATATTGCATCACATTTTAATGTACCTAAATTAGATACGATCATACTACTATAATATAGATTATCTTCTTGTAGAGATCTAGGTAACTTACCTATTTTATCCAACCATTTTAAGAAACCCATAACAGGTATTCTAATTGGATTAGGTAACTTAGCTAACTTATCAACTGCATCATTAGCTCCACCCTTCTCTGACTTACCGCTTCTAATTTTATGAACTTTATCATAAATTTTCTTAGAAACAGTTTGCAAATTATCATTATCTTTAAAGAATATTTGCATCATTAATTCTTCACTTTTATCTTCGAAAGCTATCTTAGCAACAAATGATAAAATTACATCATTATGTTCCCAAATATGTCTATTAGCTACGAATCTATTAAGTTTAGGTCTATGATAAACAACTCTACCTAAACCAGTTAAGAAAGCATGGAAATAAGTTAAATCTTCCCATCCTTTTTCTTTCTTCTTTTTCTTAATATATTCATGTAACTTAGTTACATCCATTTTATAATCACAATAAACAGTACTAATTGATCTTTGAGGTTTTAAATCAATTTGCATTTGTTCTGTTCCTAATACATCTTTTACTCTTTTAGCATCTATTCTGCCCATAACATCACCATCATTCTTCTTTAATTATACCACAAAAAAAGAAGATTTACTCTTCTAATATAGCAGTTATTACATAATAACTATCATCACTTGCATAAGAACAAGTTTGTAAAACTAGTATTTTACTATTTTGATTATAATCAATATCTCTCTTATAAATAACGTTATTACCTAGATTACTAATTTGTTTTAAAAATTCTTCTCCAGTTAAATTAACTCTCATATGACTATAATCTTTATTAACTTCTTTAATAGCAAATATTCTATATATCTTACGACCTTTATCATCCTGTAATAATATATATTGATTATTATTAAAGAAATCTTCATTTAAATACTTTTCTAATTTTCTAAATGGAATATCATATGTTTTTGAATTATGTCCATATATATTTATTTGTTGACTATCAGTACTAACTCTATAATCAATATATTCAGTACCTTTAATATCTTTTTTATTATCTATACTATGATTTAAATAATATTCATTATTACTAGATTGAGTAAGTAATATATTAAACATATTAGGTATTTCTAATCTACCAACAATATTTCTATTATTATATAATTCACGATAATAATTTAAATCTACATCAGGACTAAATAAATTATTTAAATCTTCTTTTTCATCTTTCTTATCTTCTATATCAACAACTACTTGTTTAATTTCATTAGTCACTGGCTTATTGTATTTAAAAACTTTTGCACTAACTATATAAGTTAAACAACAAACCAGAACAATAATTAAAAAACTAGTTATTAACTTAATTCTTCTTTTCTCCATACAAAAAACCTCTTTTATTGAGGTTTATAATATAAGCATTAGTTCTTTATGTCAACTTTTTCTACCTTATCTAAACAGTATAAAACAGTATATAAAACCATTAATAAGAACAATGAAATAATAATTCCACCTAAGATATCAGTCATCCAATGTGCTCCACACATTAATCTTCCTACTACCATAGCAATCATTACTACCCATGTTAATATATTTAATATATTTAATAACTTCTTATTCTTTATGTAGTAACCTAACATTAATAATGATGATCCACATATACTTACAGCTAACATTGTATGAGTTGAAGGATATGATGCTTCTAACTTACCTTCTACCATAAATGGTCTAACATTAATTGCTAACTTTTCAAACAAGAAAAATACTAGAGCAAATATTACATAAAATCCTGCTAGTACATATAATTTTTTATCTACCTTAGCAAAACTCTTATTTTTAATTAATTGATAAAGTCCATATAAGCCATAACCACCAACCATACCAATTGGTATAATTGCTGAATACTTAGTTACTTTATATAAAGTATTATGGTATCCAATTAAATCTCTAAAATATGAATTTATTGTAGAAAAACCTACACTTGATTTATCAGGGGCAATTGCTCCTACATCAATAAATTTAATCATCAATGTATAAACTAATGCCATAAAAAATAACAATAAACACATATAAATTAATAAACTTTTTTTCTTAGCCATCACTATCATCTCCTAAAAAATTATATCAAATATAACATATAAAAAAAAGAGCCTTAAGCACTTTTTCTTTTTAATGTTTGAATGCGATCTACATCTTCTTCACTAATACCAAAATTAATTGTTCTATAATTCTTTTCAGAGCCTAAAGCTGTAGCAACAAGTTTATCTCCAATTCTAATAGTAATACCATATCTCTTATCTTTATAAGATGCCGTTGATTTATCATACATTAAATGTAATCCTTCAACATCTGTATCTTTTATAACCCCTTCGATTCCTTCTCTTGTTTTGATATACATTCCTTTACTATTAATATATGTTACTTGTGCATTAAACTTCTCATTTATTTTTTGATCAATATATCTACCCATGTCATATTTATCTCCAGCTCTTTCAGCTGCTGTTGCATTCTTTTCCATATCTGTAGAATGCTTACACATTTCAGTTACATCACTAGATAATTGTTCATATACTTCATAAGTTAATTTATTATCTCTTTTCAATCTTAATATATAATGAGCTAATAAATCCATGAATCTTCTAATTGGACTAGTAAATTGTGTATAGAATCCTAATGATAAACCAAAATGATAACTTGGTCTAGAATTATATCCAGCAACTCTCATTGATCTCAATAAAATATTAGCAGCTACTGATCTAACATCATCATCTTGAATAGCTTTTATTACTGCTTCAATATTTCTTCCATCAATTATTTCTTCTACTTTAATTACTTTAATACCACTTCTATCAAGTAAATCCATGGCATCTTGAAATTTCTCTGGATCTGGTTCAGCGTGAACTCTAAATGGTGCTTCAACATCAGATAAATATTCACCAACACATTGGCCATTCAATAGCATTCCGTTTTCAACTAATTTTTGACCACTACCACATACTCTCTTACCAATTTCAACAACATTATTATTTTCATCATAAACTGATTTAATATCTTTATTACCAAAGTTTATGTAACCTCTTTCAATTTTTTTCTTCTCTTGAATATCCGAAACTTCTTTCCACATTTTTAAAGGTTCAACAAACTCTTCATAACCTTCAGGAACAATTCCTTCATCTAATATTTGATTAACTGCTGTATATGTCATAGCTTTCTTTGATTTAATAACAGCATCTTCAAATCTATAATTAACTATATCTCCTTCAGGTGATAATTCAATAAATGTTGAAAGTGTTAGTCTTTCTTTACCTTCATCTAAAGAACATATTCCATTAGAAATAATCTTAGGTAACATTGGAATAACATAATTACAAATATATACACTAGTACTTCTTTGTTTGGCTATCTCCCACAATAACATTCCTGGATGAATATAATAAGATACATCTGAAATATGAATACCTAATTCATAATTACCGTTTGGTAATTTCCTGATACTTAAAGCATCATCTCTATCTTTACATGTTTCATCATCAATTGAGAAGATTACTGTTTCTGTTAAATCTGTTCTTCCTTTTTTATCTTCTTCTCTTACAACCTTAGGTAAAGTATCCGCTTCTTGATAAGCTTCTTCAGGGAAGTCTGGTTCAATATCATTTTCTACACATATTGTTCTAATTTCTAACTCAGTTTGTTTTTTATTACCAACATAAGAATTAAAGTAAGCAATTATTGCTTTCTTATCTCTATCATATTCTCCAAGATTAACTCTAATTCTATCTCCTTCACATAATAACTTTTTAGTACTTCTACTATCTAAAACTATTCTTTGTTTAAAAGGAGTTCCTCGTGGTATTAATTCTATTTCATCATTAGATCCTTTTTTAATATCACAGATAACAGGTGTATCTTTTCTTTTAACTATATTTAATACCTCTGCAACATAGCGACCATTACGTTTATAGTCATATACTTGAACAGTAACAATATCTCCACTTGCAGCATCATTTAAATTCTTAGGATCAACTACTGCCATTCCTCCATCTGGAAGATTAACAATTCCATCCATATGTTCATTTATATAAAGAGATGTTTCAACTTCACATAATACTTTTGCATCTATATCTTTTTCTTTTTTAGAATTATCTTGTTTTACATTATGACTAGATACACTTCCATAATAATATTCATTATCAACTAGATTTCCTATTTCAATTAGTAATCTCTCTCCAAGTACAAGTGAATCAAAATGTTTTTCTTTAAGTAATATTTGGTGTTTAAAGCCTTTAGCTTCTGGTTCTAATACTAAACAGTTATTTTTCTTTACAACGTTGCAAAAAACTAAGCCATTATTTCTTTTTACAATCTTCTCTACACGAGCTAGTGGGTGCCCATCGGAAGATCCTTCTATAGTTTTAAGTAAGACAATATCTCCAGTTAATGCATCATTCAAATCTTCAGTAGCTACTTTATAAGAATTATTCTCATCTTCTTCGCCAACATTAACATATCCATTGCCTTCTTCATCAATAACTATTCTACCTTGAACAAGTCCTAAATCTTTAGAGAATATTCTAAATAATCCTCTACTGTTAGAAATGATTTTGCCTTCAACTTCTAACTCTTCTAAGCACTCGTTCAATTCTTGTTTACTAAGTTTTATTTTATTACCAAGTTTCTTTGATATATCTCTAAAACTATGTAATCTATCTTTCGTTGAACGATCACTAAGAATAGCAATAATTCGCATTTTAACTGTATCATAACTAGATTTCACCATAAACACCCCACAATGATTACTATTAAACCACAAAATCCACAAAAAAAGAACTTTTAACGTTCTTTTTTTTATAACTATTGTTTATAACCTTATAATTAATACTAATTTCTAATTCCGTGGTGTGCTGTAGGTGAACTTTCAGTTAATGCCGCAAAAGTATAACCATTATCTATTCCATATTGAATAATCATCTCTACAGCAGGAATTGTTGTCTTATGAATATCATGCATCAATACAACTGAATTAGTATTTCTAGCCATACCATTTATAACATTTTGATAAGCTTGTTGTGTACCTGCTCCAGCTGCATCATTAGAATCTACATTCCAATCAAAATACACAAATCCTTCAGCTTCCATATTAGTTTTTATTTCTGTTACTACCCCTTGTTTATATCTCTTAGAAACAGTATTTGAACTACCTCCAGGGAATCTAAATAATTTACTTCTATAACCTGTTTGACCTTCAATAATATTATTCATTGCATCAAAGTCAGCTCTATAAGCTTCGTAACTAGAATATATATCCCACTTATGAGTTAATGTGTGAACTGCAACAGAGTGACCTCTTTTTGCTTCTTCCCCAATCAAATACTGATACTTAGGGAATTGATTAGTAACAAAGAATGTTACTTTAACATCATACTTATCTAATATATCTAATAACTCTTGTGTATAACCACCAGGTCCATCATCAAATGTTAAATAAACTGTTTTACCAACCCCGCTAGTACTTGTAATACGATCTACTACTTTAACAGTTCTTGTTTCTGTTCCTTCCATCTCTTTATACTTAACCGTATAAGTGATTGTATAGGTCCCATTAGTATTAGTATCCACACTACCACTAGTAGTTATTTCTTCTTCAATTGGATTACCACAACCATCAGTAGCAGTAGCTCCTTTTTCATTATATGCATTACCTTTAACTACATAAATAGTTTTATTACCATTCAATTTAATCATTGGAGCTGGTTCTGCTTCTATTTCTATAGGTAAATTTTTTACTGTTTCATTACCAGCAGCATCACTAACTTTTAATACTAATTTATCTTCTTTTTCTTCTCTCGTAATATTTGCACTTACATCACCATCTACATTATCGATAGCTGTAGCAGTAATCTCTACTTTATTTTGTTTATTACAATAGAACTTTTCTACTTTATCAACATTAGTAGTTATCTCTGGTCCTTTTAAATCTTTAACTATTACTTTTCTTATCTTTTTATAATGAACCCCATTATAAAATATTCTATAAGTTACTTCATATTCTCCAGGTGTATTAACATCAACATTATCTTCTTCAACAACAGAATAATCTTCTTTAGGCACTTCTTTATTTCTTAAATTCAAAGTAACCCCTTTGTCTTCATATTCTTCATAAATATTAGTGCTATATTCATTACCACCATTAACAACTATTTCTAACTTTGGTTTAATAATATAACCCTTATAATATCCGAAGTAATATAATCCACCAGCTATAATTAAAAATAAAACTATAACTGCAGAAATTATAAAAGCTTTACTTTTAAAAATTTTACTCATAGAAAATCATCTCAACAATAATATACCACAAAAAAAGATATATAAATATATCTATTTTTTCTTCAAAACCAATCCACCATCAGCATTATAAATTCTATCCAATTCATCTTCTACAACACAATCAAAACTAGAGAATCTAACAACATCATAATTACCAATCACTAGTTGTCTATTTCCATATATAAACTCATAATACTTAACCGGATCATATTCACCAATTGAAACTACAAATGGTATTTCCTCTAAAAGATTATACTTAATATCATATATTTTTACATGATCAGTAAAATCAACTACACTAACTTCACCATTTTCAAATAACATATTATAAGCATGTCTTCTACCCATTAACATTTCTGTTTTTAAACCAAATATTGTCATAATATTTTGAGCCATAGCAGAATATTCAGTACAAACAGCAGCTCCCTTACCTCTAAAATCACTTAATAAGTGTTCCTTAACAGGTCCTAGCTTTCTACCATCTACACCCTCTAATAATTTATGAAGTTCTTCTCTATCTATTTTTAAAAATCTATTATCAAAATATCCATGTATAAATCTATCAACAGCTTTTATAAAATATACTACATTATCATAAAATTCCATTCCTTGGACAAACTTAGCGAATTCATAAAGATATGATTCATCACCCATATAATAGTAACCACCATCATTGCAATCTTTTCCCTCATGACTAATACATTTATAATTTACTTTAGTTCCCTTAGGAATATAACCCGCCCATCTATTAGTTATTCTAGTTTCACTTTTTGAAAAGTCATTAAATTTATGTTCTGGATTTATCCCTATTTTTTTACCAATAACTGTCTTACCGTGTATAACTCCTGGACTAACTTTAGTACATTCTTCTATATAATAATCTACTACTTCTTTAATCTCTTCGTCAGTTTTACAAGTTTTAAGTATATATAATAAATCGTTCATAATAATCACCATTGTTCTTTTTATTATACAAAAAAAATAGTCCTTGCGACTATTTTTTTACATCAAACCTTTATAATATTTCCAAGCAAGAGTTCTCATAACTGCTCTATCAATCATTTCTTCAGTTATTTCACCAGCCTCTAAAGCTTCTTTTATTTCCCTTATTCCTCTTTCATAATCAGAAATAATAATCATATCATTACCAGCTAGTAAAGCTTTTACACTTGGTTTATCAACATACTTATCTATTGCATCCATGGCAATATCATCAGTCATTATAACTCCTGTAAAGCCCATGTCGTTTCTTAACAATTCGTGTACTTTACTTGACAGTGAAGCTGGAATGTTATCTTCCATATTAACAATAATATTATGATTAACTAATACTGCTTCAGCTCCTGCTTTAATTCCCACTTTAAAAGGAACTAAATCAACAGCTTTAAATGATTCAACACTTCTTTGATCATAAGCAATACCAGTATGTGTATCTACATTATTACCATAGCCAGGAAAATGTTTTAGTACATAACTAACATCAGTACCTTTACTTGCTTTAATTACTGTTTCAACATACTTGCCAGTTCCTTCAGCATCTAAACCAATAGTTCTAGCATAAATAAAATCATTTGGATTATTAGATACGTCAGCAACAGGTGCTAAGTTAACATTTATACCTAACTCTTTTAATATTGCACTTTTATTAATAGTATCTTCCCTAATAGCATCCATACCACCATTACTATATATTTCTTGTGGTGATCTAAATCTTTCTGGTACTAAAGAAGAATATCTACTAACTCTCGTAACAGTTCCACCCTCTTCATCAGAAGCAATAATAAGTGGTACTTTACTTACACTTTGATAACTATTTATTTTTTCAATAAATCCTTCTTTATTTGTATTTCTAACATCTCTATCAAAAATAATATAACCACCAAATTGATAATTACTTAAAATTGTAACAGCATCACTTTCAGGAATTCTTACTAATAATAATTGACCTATCTTTTCATCTATAGTTAACTCTTTTAATTTAGCAAAAGCTTTATCATAATATTTACTAAATATACCTTTATCATTCATTAGATAAGCATATTCAGGAATCTTCTCTTCTTCTTGTTGTTTTTCTTTTACTGGTTCATTAGTTTTTTTAAAAAACATATAAAACCCTCCCACAATAATACCTATAGATATCAAAACAAATAACATTTTTTTCATAGAATACCTCTAACTAAATAAACCATTATCGTAAGCACTCTTTTCTACTATATCTGTTACATCTTTAAATAATATTAAATTATGATAATCATTATCTAATTCAGATTTACTAATAGTTTCTTTAGATTGATTAGAGAAAGTATTATGGTTAAATATTCTAAAATATAATTTGTCATTTAATATTCTAAATTCAAATTTAGTTTTATATTGTTCACTATATTCTAATATTTTATCCATTACATCGTGTGTTAATAATTGCATTGCTTTAACTTTATTTGTTGAATAAACTTTATATTGTTTACTAAACACTACTGAATCAATATTAACTTTTTCAGTTCCTCTATTAGCAATACCACCACTTTTATTAATATAAATATCATCATTAAGTGCTTGACTTAAACTCATTACACCAAATAATCCATCAAACACAGTTGTATATGTTGTATTACCATCACTATCTGTACTTTCTTCTTCTAATAGTACATCGTAAATAGTTAAGTTACGAGCACCATATTGCATGTTCCATTCACTTCTAACATGTCTTCTATCATAAGTTCTATCAAAGCCAGAAGTGTAAAAAACATTTCTAAAATCATATTCATCAGTTAAAGATAACTTAACATCACTATACACTGTACTAATTAAATCTTTAACTACAGTTTCATAATACTTAGTATGATAAGCACCTTCTCCTTTACCACCTTTAAACATTTGAACAATCAAAACAATAAAAGATCCGACTGCTACAATTGGTCCAATAACAAATACAATTCCACTACCATTTAAAACTCCAAAGAATCCGCCAAACATCATTAACAAAATTGCACCAAAGAATCCACCTAAAGCAAATCCTGTCGTTCTTCTTGTTTTTAACACAATCTCAAAGTCATCTTTTAAACTACTTTCATATTTATTTTTTAATTCATTAAATAATTCTTCTGGCATTACTTCCACCTCTAATCTCTTAAACTATTATCATAAATAGCTTTTTCCACTATATTCATTAATTCAACAAAAACCATAGCTGACCAATAATGTGTTTCCAACATACTTCTTTCAACCGCAAATACAGCACGATTATCAAAAGATAAATGATCAAATCTACAATACAATTTATCATTAATAATTCTAAATTCAAATTTAAACCCTCTATTTTTCATATTCAATAATTTATCCATAACATCATGTGTTAATAATTGCATCGCTGCTTGTTTATTATTTGTGTAAACATTAAATGCTTTATCAAAATCTAAAGAATCTATATTTATTAATTCACTCTTACCATGAGTTTCACTTTCACTATTAACAATTATTTCACAATTAAAATTATGACTTAATGTTATTACTCCAAACAAACCTTTAAACAAAGTTTTATAATTATTTTCTTTAGAATTACTAAGTATTTCAGTCAAAACATCAAAGATACGAAAAACATGATTACCATAATTCATAGACCAAGCTGAATTAAATTTTATTATACTGTATTTCTTATCAAAATTAGCTTCATCATATATTACTTTATTATTTGGATTAATAGGATCAACTTCACATTGAATGTTGTTAAAAACCACACCCAAAACTTCTTTAACTACAAGCTGGCAATACTCAGCATTATATATATCACTTTTATCGATTTTATCTTTCTTAAGAGAAACGATCACTAAACCAAAAAACGCTACCAAAAGGACAACTGTTACTGTAGCTACATTTTCAAGATCTCCTGATAATAATAATGAAACTTGAACAATCAATCCAATCGCAAGAATTATCAAAAAGATTCCTAAAGCCATTGGATTTACTTTACCATTCTTTTTTGCTTCCTTTAATTTTTCATCAAATTGTCCCTTATATTTTTTCTCTATTTCATCTATTTTATTAATTATTTCTTGATTCACTTTTCATCACCCAAACAATAAAAAGAAACTAAGAAATTTTGTTTCTTACTTTCTTTAATTACATTTTCACTTCAACATTTTTAGCTTCTTCTGGACTACTTAATTCAAAATATTTCTCAGATTTATACCCAAGTAATTTAGCCATTATATTTGATGGTACAACCATAATTGCATTGTTATAAACTTCTACTTCAGAATTATAAACTCTTCTAGCAGCTTGTAATTGATTTTCCATCTTAACTAATTGTTTTTGTAAATTTAAATATTGTTCACTGGCTTTTAATTCTGGATAGCTTTCTGCTAAAGCAATTAGCTTATTCATTTCTTCATTAGTAGCAGTTGCAGCTTTTAATGACATACTATGTAAATAATCATTACGTGCTTCTACAACTGTAATAAATAATTCTTCTTCATGTTTGCTATAAGCTTTAACTACCTCGATTAAATTTGGTATTAAATCAAATCTTTGTTTCAAATAAACATCAATTGTTGATTTGGCATTTACAATACTATTTCTAAGTTTAACAAATCTATTTCTAACAATTAAACTCCATAACAATATAATACCTACAATAATTAAAATAATTTTCCATAATTCCATTTTTTATCACCTATTCAATTATACCATAAAGTATATCCTTTTTTCGAATAAAAAAGTACTAGTTTTCACTAGTACTCTTTTTAACCATTATATTTTGAATGATATGTCTTTCCATCAATCAACGTTGTATCATCTTCTAACGTTGTTTCTGAATCTGTAACAGGTCCTTCTATCGCTTCAGTTCTACCATGAACTATTCCATCATAGAAGTTGAATGTTCCTTCATTTAAAATACCAACTGTTTCACCAATAATTGTCGGATCAGACTGACTTGCATTACCATCTTTAGTACCTATTGTCATATTTCCTAAGTTAGTAATTGCTTGTTGTTTTTTACCTATAATAGTTCCACCATAAATATTTAATGTACAATTAGCCATACACTGAACAGTACTTCTTAAAGTAGCTGTATTATTTGTTGTTTCTATTGCTGATGAAGTTAAATATGAGTCCTCATAAATATTAACTGTACCACCAGTAATATAGATTGCTTGTCTATCACTTGTTGCAAGAACTCCTGAATGAACATTTAATGTTCCTGCTTCTTGATTAATAGCAGCATGTCTTTCGTTTGTTGAAATTAATCCACCAACAACTGTTAAAGTACCTTGATTTACAACTGTAGGATTAGCTCCACTATTAGAAATAGTACAATCATCTAAATCTAATGTAATATTTTTACTACTACTAACAGTTAAAGCTTCAGATGTATCCTTTAAGACCGTAATTGTTGTTGGTGTGTTATTTGGAGCAGCATTAATAGCTTGTTGAATAGTATCATATATAACACCATTAGATTCAGCAACTCTTTCACTCTTAGACCAATGTGCCCATAAAGTAACATCGCCTTCAACAACATAATTTTCATCAATCTTTTCGCCACCAGATCTTAGAGTATACCAACCATCAAATATATAATTTGTTCTACTAGCATTAGGTAGTGTCCCAATCGCCATATCCCTTTCTACTACTCTTCTTGATTCATTTACTGAGCCACCATTAGCATTGAATGTTACCGTTGCAGTAATAGCAGGATAATGTATCTTATACACACGGTTATCTATTACTTCTGTTCCACTAACTATATTGCAATCAACTTCCATACCATCAATAACATGATTTGTGTTATTAATTCCATTAGTTCTACCTTTAGCTATTCCATCATAGAACTTATAAGCACTATTACTTTGAATACCATATGTTCCACCTATCATTACTGGCGAATTATGATGAGCAGTTCCATCTTCAACTCCAACAACTAAAGTTCCACTTTGATTATAAACAGCAGCATGACTAGTAGCTACAAACGTACCACTTTCAATTGTTAATCTTCCACCATTTACATTATGAACACTTGCTCTTTGTGTTGTGTCATTAGCAAAATATGAGTCCCCTTTAATTAAAGTATCAGCATTATCATTATAAAGAGCTTGTCTTATACCAGTAGCTTGAACATGCATGCTATCAGCAACCAAATTACCACCTGGTTTCAATGTTAAAGCTCCTTGTGCTCCATCACTTTCGACATATCCGTTATATAGATAAGCAGTACCTCTTATTTCGAATACTGGATAATCTCCATCATTAGAAGCTTTATTGCCATCGAAGTCTATTTTTACATTTTGACCAGTATTAATTTTTACATATTCTTTTGTATCTTTTAATAATTTAATCTCAACTAAATTACCATTAGTATCAGCAGTATTAATAGCTTCTTGTAATGTATTATATTTTGTATTTCCTATCTGAGCGACAGGTTTAACCAAATCCCATTTAAAATTAATTATTGAATTAAGAACGTTATTATTAATAGAAGTTAATGAACTATTATATTTAAAAGTAATTGTTAATTCTCTTGATTGACCCGGCTCAATTCGATCTCCCTGGCGTAAACCAGTAACATCAAATACTATTTCCGAATTATCATAACCAAGCTCTTCTGAATACACGGCTTGATCATAAATTCCAGCATACTCAGTAGCATTATAGAAAGTAACTCTATAAGTAATGTGCGAAGCAAAATCATTATTTAATGTTATTGTACTTTCCATAATACTTAAATGTGGATGATTTAATACTTGAATATCTGGATCTGAATTATATCCTGATAAATATGAAATATCTGATATTACTATACCTTCTGATGATTCTATAGTTGCTGTACCAGATACCTTTAACTCTATATTAGCTACTTGTGCATAACCTATTCCTAAAAAAATTGTTGCTATCACAATTAAAACTAAAAAGAAAGGAGAATTTCTAAATGAATGTTTTTTGTTTTTCTTTTTCATACGAATTCTCCCTTCTTCTATTTTTCATAAATAATACTAATAATATAATAACACATCAAACTAAACTTTAATAGATTCAATAAAAAAACAACTAACTAGTTGTTGTTTTTATTTGGTGCCTAGAATAGGAGTTGAACCTATATTTCTTCCTTCGGAGGGAAGCATTCTATCCATTGAATTATCTAGACTAACTCAAGGACATTATATCAAAAAAAGAGAAAGTATAAAACTTCCTCTTCTTAGTCTTCTGAATAATAAATAGTTGTATCAATAATAACATCTTGCATATCTTCTGCAGCTTTATCAATAATTTCTACTTTCTTATATTGATTATTATTTTTTTTCTTAGTATCTTTTTGTAAAACATCTAAAGATTCTTCAACACCATCAATTATTTCTTCAGCTATCTCTTCACTATTAATAACTTCTGCTTTGTTAGAAATTTCTACTTTGTTAGAATTATTAACTATCAATGCTTCTGAAGTATTTCTTGTACTATTAGATGGTGCTTTACCAAATATAAAATAAGTAGCATATAACAATACAATAATTATTAATAAAATAATTGACCCTATTAAATACTTTTTGTCTTTTTCTTCGTAATCCATAACAAAATCCCCTCTTCTTGTCCCACTATTATACACAAAAAATTAAAAAAGGGAAATTTTTCTATCCCTTTTTTACATTTAACAATACCCAGCCTAACATTAATAATACAAAAACATATATAGATATAATAATTAATCTACTACTATAACCCAAATGATCTATCTTCTTATCAAGCATTTTTAATCTATTATCCATAAACTCATCTATATAATGTTTATCATATTGAACTTCATTATTCCACTTTTCATTTTCTCTTTTTAAAGCTTCTTCCGGTATCTTATCTAAATATTCATAATACCTATCCAATAAATAATCTTTACTTAAATATTTCTTTCTTAACTCCTTATATCTTTCTTTAATTTCTTTACTATAAGCAACTTCAAAACGATCCCATAATCTAGATTCTCTAATCTCTTTATTTAAATCTCTTGTATAATCAAACAATTTATTTTGTTTATTTGTTCCACCCCAAGATATATCCATATCATAAAAAGAAATATACCAATAATCTCCATCATAACTAACTAAATATACATTATTAATAGCATTATCAGTCATTAATAATACATTCATAATACAATAATAATTTAATGCTGAATCTAAATTAATATACTTTTCAAAATTCTTTTTAAACTCTCTATCACTACTTTTATTAATAAAATTAATTAATCTATTTAGTTTATCTAAACTATCTTGGTCTGCTTCTCCTTCTTCTACTTCAAAGCCATCCCATTTAATATTTTCTTCCTTTAAGAAATATGATTGATCAACATTATTCTTAACTCCAATAACTAATGCTTCTTTTTCACTAGTATCAAATAAATATTTCTTACTTATATTCATAGAGTATAAACCCATATACTCTCCATTATTATAAACTTCTACATAGAATCCATCTGTAACACCATAGTTTATAGTATCACTAAACAATTTATATTCTTTATTAATATCTCTAACAATACTAGCAGTTAATAAATTTCTAATATGTAATTCATCTATCCAGTTAGCTTTTAAAGTATACTTTTTAAAACTACCCAAACTAGTTTCTTGTTTCTCTTCAAAAGTAATATTGTAGTTCTTCTTATCATAATCTAAACTAGATGACCCTTGTAACTTAATAGTACCTTTTTCCTTAAAATTATACTCATCACTTACAAATTCTATTTCTATTGCTCTTTTATCTTCTTTACTGCTCATAAAAGTTAAGTCACCATTTAAATATACTTTTGGTAACTCTTCTGCTTTAACAACAGGTATAAATAACAATAATAATAGTATCCATATCTTTTTCATAAGCATCACTAAAAAAATTATAACATAAAAAAATTATATTCATTGAATATAATTTAAACTTAATCTTGGTTGCTTAATCAACTTGCCAATCCTTTCAAAATGAGCTTTAAAATCTTTCATCAAGTCTTCTCTACCATCTATTTCTCTACCCAATTCTTTTTCTGTTTCTTCAATAATACTTTCTAAATAAGCAGGTGTAACTAAATCATACATACTTCTCAACATATCTTTATACTCTTGACTTGCTACTTCTAAGAATTCATTTATTTCATCTTCGTCATTATTAAGATTAATTTGTTCATAAGGTTTATGTTCTCTACAAGATATATAACAACTACTCATTGATAAAGCAAGTTCATTATCAAATATATATACTTCAGGTATCGTTTCTTTATTTAATATTCCCCAATTTAATTCTGATCTATCAAAGTTCATTAATAATAAATCTAAAACATATACTTTCATTAAATCATAGAATAATCTTTCTTTATCCATTGGAAATAATCTTTCAAACCCACTCTTTATTCTGCTTAACTTACGACCATCTATTCCAAGTTCATCAGCAGTTGTAAATGTTCCTTCATTTCCAATGTCAGGGCTTACATAATATTGTACACTACTAGCTTGAACTATTTTATAGTCAGCACAATTAATTCCAAAACTATCTGCTATCTTTTTATAGATTATTTCCACGCCATCATTATTATTCTTTTTAAAGAAATAACGTTTACCATTTTGAATAGCTATACCTTTATAGTTATCAAACCTATTATGTATGATTTTCATATAATCCCCCCGGTACATACTATTATACAAAAAAAAGAAACTATTTCTAGTTTCTTATTTACTTCCTTTAGTACTTTTAAAAGATCCATTAACATAAGATACTGAGCCATCTTTAAGTACTGCTTGGTTAACATCAGATTTAAGTTCAAAAGGAACTTTTCCAACAGATAAATCATTATCCATATTCAATTTGTAAGTATCTGATGTTGGTTTAATAGAACCAGTACCACTTACTTGATAAGTATCAAACTTACTAGATGATGTAGTAAAACCAGTTGGTGGCGCATACTTTGTAGTTACCTCTGTATACAAACCAGTTGGTGGCGCATACTTAGTTGTTGGTGTAATCTCTGTATACAAACCAGTTGGTGGTGCATACTTAGTTGTTGGTGTAATCTCTGTATACAAACCAGTTGGTGGTGCATACTTAGTTGTTGGCGTAATCTCTGTATACGTACTAGTTGGAGGCGCATACTTTGTTACTACTTCAAAATCACTTGGAGGCGCATACTTTGTTACTGGAGTAACTTCAGTTAGTGTACTCGTTGGAGGTGCATACTTTGTTACTGGAGTAACTTCAGTTAGCGTACTAGTTGGTGGTGCATACTTAGTAGTTACCTCTGTTATCGGAGTTGTTGGAGGTGCATACTTTGTTGTTGCTTCTATTGATCCTCCTGGTTCAGATAATGAATCATGAATATGTGCAGCACTATCTTCAATACTTACACTTGTAGTAACAGGATCAATTGAAATTGAAGGATCATAGCCAACTAAACCTGGAATAACAATTGCAGTTGCTCCAAAACCAATTCCTCTTAATGAAGTTAAACCACTTAATAATGTTTCTGCTCTATCAGCTAAAATAGTAATGTTATTATCTATTTCTTCTAATTCTTTAGTAGCTTGTTCTTCATTAGCTAATGTATTTGAAATATATGCATCTAGTAATGCCTTAACAACTAATATAGTATCTTCCATAGTTTGGATTGGTTGATCCATTTTTTCAGAAATATCACGCCATCTTGAACCCAATTTACTATCATCAGAAATAACTATATCTGACATACTAGCACATTCAGTTTTAATTTTTGTTACATTTTCTATTAAATCATTAAAAACTTTAGATGCTTGTTCTTTTAAATCTTCGAAAGGTTTAACATTAAAATTACCATATACGCTCATGCTAACACCTACTAACTATTTAAATTCTCTTGAGTAGTCAAGTAACTATCTGTTGCTGCACTCAAAGCATCTACTGTATTGTACATAGATGTTATCCATTCTGATAATGATTTTAATTGCTCGTTAAGAGCTGTTCCTTTGTTAGTTTCCTTTACGAATGTTTGAAAATTTACATCTTCAAATACCTTCACAAAATCTTTGTTATTTAAGTCTACACTATCTAAAGCCGTTTTAATTGCATTTAGTGAAGTTCTTGCATTTTGTATTGCGCTATTACCTAAAGCCATATAAATGCCTCCTCTATTATCTACATTATATAATATATTCTATTTAATTTGTAGATTTTTTTCTTCCTCTAATTTTTTCTTTAATTTCTTATAATCTTTTACTTTTTTATCTCTTGCATCATAATCTTTTTTAAATATTTCTCTAACACAGAAATTAGGCCTTTTTTCATCCCAATCCCAAGTATGGAATGCATCTCCCAAACAAGATTTCCAATCAGGACATTTCTTACACTTACTATTAGATGTTCTATTAATCTTACGATAAAGTTTAAATTCATGTTCCCATATATCAGAGAATTTTCTTTCTCTAATATTTCCTTGTATTAATTCAGGTCTTCTCTCAATATCTGGACATCCAAATACATCACCATTACTTAATACACTAGCAACCCAATAACCTGTAAAACAGAAATAACAGTTACCTAATAATTCTATGTTTAAATCATTGCCTAAGAAATGACCACATCCATATTTAAACTTCATATCAGGATTTTCTCTTCTCTTTTCAATAATGAATTTAAACATCTTTTTATATCCATCAGCATCTAATAATAAATCATTATTCCCTTTAGCTCTACCTATCGGATCAACTTCTATCAAACGCCAATCTTTAACTCCTAAATCTTTAACAATTTTATAAATATCTTCTAATTGATCAATATTCTTTTTATTACAACAAGTTGTTACTTGTAAATCTGTAATAGTTGGGCATTGTTGCATTAGCTTAATTCCTTTTAGTATCTTTTCAAAAGAACCAGGAACTTTTCTAAATGCTTCATGTAATTCTTTTACACCATCAATACTAACAGATACTGTAGACATCTTAGCTTTTTCCATTTTCTTGACTGCTTTTTCATCTATTAACATACCATTAGTAGTCATTCCCCAATGGAAACCTAAACTTGTTGCATATTCCATTAATTCAAATAAATCTTTTCTTACTAATGGTTCACCACCAGTAATAAATAACATTATTTTATTTGCATCATAATGTTCTGCAACATCATCTAAGACACCCTTAATTTCATCTCCAGTAATTTCATCCTTTGGCATGAAATCACCACAACTACTTCCACAGTGTTCACATCTAGCATTACATCTTGAAGTTACTTCAAAAAACAATGCTTTTAATTGATGTTCTTTATAAGCTTTCTTTTTAAAATCATATAATTGATCAACAAAATCTGTATTCATTTTTTACCCACCTTACTATAACATTATAACAATTCAAAATTATTAATCATAGTTTAAATTATACTTTTTAGTTTCACCACATATACCATTATCATAAGCATAACAAGGATATACATATTGTTCTTCACTAGTTTCATCAATTTCTTTTATATTAATTATCTTAATATATAAAACATATCCATAATCATTTAATGGCATTTGTTGTAATACACCTTCTATTTCATACCACTTATTATGCATTATATTATGGTCTCCAGTTTTAACAATGAATCCTCCAAATTCAGCATCAGCAGCACAACAAGAAATAACATACTTACCTAAAGCAAAATAACCATCAGGAACTATATTCCCATACTTAACACTAAATCCCTTAACTTTAATCGTTTTACCAACATAATCAATTGCATTTGGCATAAAAGTTAAATAACTAGATAAATCATCATAACTAGCATCTATTACTTTAAAGTACGGATGTTCAAAATTATATGTTATATCTTCATCTACTTCCTCTACCTCTACAGGTCCTACATATGTAACATTATTCTTCTTTTGACCAAAATTACCCATTCTATTATTGGCCATAGTCATCGATATTCTTCCATCACCAGCAAGTATCAATAATACTAAAGGTAATAACAAGATAATATCAGTAAATCTAAAACTATCACTTTTTTTACTAAATATAAAAACTATACCAATTATTAATAATGGAACTAAAGCTATCTTAATATACATTTGTAATTGTGGTGCTAAGAAGTTACTCAACTTCTTTGTATACCATACATAACCAATTATTCCACTATATAAAAGACATATAAAACCTAAATACTTATTTCTCATATGAACCTCACCACCAATACTGAACATATGAAAATAACTACAAATATTAAAGTTATTAATGTTAATACAAAACTCTTCTTATAATTACCAAATAATACAACTGTATTCTTAATATCTATCATAGGTCCCAATAACAAATAAGCCATAATACTACTCTTACTAAATGTACTCATTAATGACTTACCTACAAAAGAATCACTTGTACTACATAATGATATTAAATAAGCAAATAACATTAATACTAAAATAGATAACATATGATTATTATTAAATATAGCTAATATATTTCTTGGTAATAATACTTGTACACAACTAGCTATTAATGCTCCAAACATTAAATACTTAACTACATCATAAAAATCTAATGCTGTATGTTTAGTAATAGATAAGAAATCATTTTTAATAGTATGTTTTTCATGATGATGACAATGACACTCATGTTCATGCTCGTGTGCATGTTTATGTTTGTGCTCTAACAAGTCTTCGAATCCTTCTTCTACTTCTACTTCATCATGTTTATGGCAACAACATTCATGCTCATCGCTACTATTAGTAATAACTTTTTTATCACCAAATATAATTCCCATTATAATTCCAATAACTAAAGCAATAACAATCCCTAAACCAAATCTAAACCAAAACATTTCTGGATTGCCTCTATAGAAAGCTTGATAAGTAGATAATAAAACTACTGGATTAATAATTGGTGAAGCAAGCATAAAAGATATAGCTACATTAATAGGCACTTTCTTTTTAATTAATCTTTTAGAAACAGGTATTACTGCACAGTCACATGCAGGTAAAAAGAAACCTAAAAAAATCCCTACTATACTACCTAGTACTTTATTCTTAGGTATTAACTTTGCCATTGTTTCATCAGATATATATGTTTCAATAATTGAAGATATTAATGCCCCTAGTAATAAGAAAGGCATACTTTCAAAAAAGATAGACATAAATATAATTGCTATATTCTTAACAAGTTCCATTTTCTTATCACCTCATTATTACTATTTTATAATATATTAACAAAAATATATAGTATAATTAACCTAGGATGTGATTACATGATACTAAACATATTACTATTAGTAGTAGGTTTTGTCCTACTAATTAAAGGAGCAGACATCTTTGTTGATGGTGCTTCATCAACAGCAGGTAATTTTAAAGTTCCTAAAATATTAATTGGTTTAACTATTGTTGCTTTCGGTACATCAGCACCAGAATTTGCTGTATCAATGAAAGCCTTAGCTAACCATAGTACAGATATGTTATTAGGTAACGTAATTGGTAGTAATATCATGAATATTTTATTAATTCTTGGTGTTGCAGCTGTTATTCATCCTATTAATATTAAAAATAATACAGTAAAAAAAGAATTACCTCTTACCATGTTAATATCAACTATCTTAGCTGTTTTATTCCTAGATGAAAAACTTGGTAATGGAATCAATTCTATTACTAGAGCTGATGCTATTGTAATTCTTTTATTCTTTACTATATTCTTATATTATTTATTATCACTTGCTAGAAGAAAACAAGAATCTGATTATGATGAACCAGATGAAAAACCAAAGTTCAATCTACTAGTATCATTAGTACTAGTAGTAATCGGTATCGTTGGTATTATTGCGGGTAGCGAATTAGTTGTAAATAATGCACAAGCAATTGCTCGTTCACTACATGTTAGTGAAAGAATCATTGCTTTAACTATTATTGCATTTGGTACTTCCCTACCAGAATTAATAACTACTATTGTATCTTCTAAAAAAGGTGAACAAGATTTGTTAATTGGTAATATCATCGGTAGTAATATCTTCAATATCTGTATCGTATTAGGTATTCCAGTAGCTATCTTCGGTGGTATTACACCAGGTAGTTTCCAAATGGTAGATATCATTGCTTTAGTAGCTTCAGCATTTGCTTTATTCGTTTTCTCTGAAACAGCAAGAAAGATTAATAAAACTGAAGGTATCTTAATGTTAATGGCCTTTGCCATTTACTACACATTAGTCATTGTATTATAAAAGATGGATTATTAATCCATCTTATTTTTTTGTCTTAGCTAGTGATCTTTCTAAGAATTTTTTAATTTTTTCATCTTTAGCATTGAAAACTATATTTTCTACTTCATCTGTATATTCTGTTAACACTCTTTCATGATGAGTAACAAAATATTCAACACTATTAAATCTATTTTCATCGACAAAATAATTTAAACAATAAATAGGATCACTGAAAATGATAACTCTATATAATTGCATTATCTTATCTTTATAAGCTTCCCCTTTTCTTTCTAATAAAGTATCTCTTTCTCTAATTATTTGCTTATAACTCTTTTTTGTATAATCACTATTAATAATCAAATCAAGTATTGGATACTTTTCTCTTAATTCAGGGTTCTCTCTTATAAACTTATCTAATTCAACTAATCTATCAACTTTATCACAATATAGATCATACTTAGATACCCAAGTAGAAGCACATTTTAGTTCAGACATATAAAATGGATGCACTAAACCTCTATTAATATCTTTATGATAATTAATTGAAAATTCAGCTGCTAATAATCTAATTAAATGCGCAAATTTATATTTTAATGATGTATCATATTCTATATTATTCTCTTTACAATAATTCTCATACAATCCCAAAAATTTATCTACTATCTTTCCTATTGTTTCCAAAGCATTAGTTTCTGCATCTAACTCTGTAAATAACATTGGATAATTATCAATTCCAAAACTAATATTACCTTCTGCCATTTGATTTTGTTCAAATGCATATTCTTTCGCTTGTAACACCATAGTTGGATCATATTCTAATATATTATTAATATCCCCTGTTTTAAAAGCATCATATTGCACTTTATGTCTTGCTTCATGTAATAATGATACTAAATAACTAGCGTGCTTTACATGGATCAATTCAAATACAGTAGGATTATATAGTATTTTATCTGTTTGAGGATTGTAAGCACATGTTGCATATTGTAATACTGTTTCGTCAGATGGCTCAAAGGTTAAATCAACACCATAAACATGTTTATAATATTGCTTAACTA
>JAEEGL013549557.1_pt1 | contig 29957 bp, 21 predicted proteins | sample 9134231 | NCBI WGS metagenome assembly JAEEGL01 (sample SAMN16246548, study PRJNA631951) | gut metagenome | biome: gut microbiome; feature: rumen; material: fiber-attached | host: Bos | place: Iran: Karaj | collected 2018-10 | reverse complement strand
GCATTTATGTCCATGATTCCATCGGGGTCGTATCCGTCATCATAGGATGCCTCCTGTGTAAGAATGACGGGTCCATCCTCCTGCCTGTTCTTTTTGGGAGGATGCTGATGCCTCTTTTTTTGGGGCGCAGCCTTCTGGACCTCCCTCATCCTCATGGTCTCAATGGTAACAGCGATTCCGTGGGGCACCTCGTCCTTAAGGAGCCTCAGGGCCTTCTCCCTTATGATCTCAGAGGCGATCTGCCTCTCCGGCTGGTCCGTTATGGTGTCCTCATCATAAAAGGGCGGGCCCACAGGGAGAAATTCCTTAATGGTCTCCATAACCCCTTCGATGTTCTGCTCCTTGAGGGCAGACACGTGGACTATCCTTGCGAAATCCATCTCCTTTGTATAGGCAGCCTCAAACTTCTCAAGGTCCTCCACTGATACAGTGTCAATCTTGTTTATGACAAGGATAACAGGCTTTTTGAGGATTGAGAGTTCCTCAATAATAGACTTCTCAACCTCTCCTATGTAGGTGCTGGGCTCAACAAGCCAGAGCACCATGTCCACCTCTTCAATGGCACTCTTCGCCACCCTGGACATATATTCCCCCAGCCTGTTTTTGGTCTCGTTGATGCCGGGGGTATCCAGAAATATCATCTGACAGTCCTCATCTGTATAGACAGTCATTATCCTGTTTCTGGTGGTCTGGGGCCTGTTGGAGGTGATGGCTATCTTCTGACCGATCAGATGATTCATAAGTGTGGATTTTCCCACATTAGGACGTCCGATCAAAGTTATGAAGCCTGTCTTAAAATCATTTTTCATTTCCATATTACTTGCTTTCCGTAGTGTTATCGGTGTTTGCAGCGCCTGCATCATTCCTGTCAGCATTAATCGCAGTGTCCGGGTTAGCTGCAGGAACCGGACCGCTTACAGGTGTCTGTGGTCCTGCACCAGGGTGTATGTGATTTCCCTGAGGCGCATTTACCGGCTGCACGTAGGGCTGCTGCATGCCCTGGGCCTGATATGCTGCCTGCATCTTTGCCATCTTCTTAGCCCTGCGTTTTTTGGAGGAAACGGCTATTATCCTGCAGATGATCACAATGATCAGCACTACTATAAGCAGCAGGATCAGCTGAGGAATATGAACAACCACCCAGATAAAGAACTCAACGATGGCGTCGATGACCTCAGAAAAGCTCTCCATAAAGCCATTTCCCATCCTGGTGATGGCGCTCTCCTTCTCAACAGGAGTAAAGGTCTTTACCTCGTCAAGATTCAGATAAACAGTGCTGTAATCCACCTTGTTGTCGTAGCTTCGTAGCTGAGATTCTATGCTCTCGATCTCATACCTGACGCTTGCAAGCTTATCTTCTATTGTGATGATGTCCTCGACGGTCTCGGCCTGCTCCATGATATCCAGCAGCCTCTTTTCCTCGGTCCTCAGGGAATTCTTTCTGCTCTCGGTATCCACATAGGAAAGAGTCACGTCGTCAACATTCACCGACTTGTTGGTGATGTTGTTGCCTCCCTCCACCACCTGGATAAACTCATCGAGCCTGGCTGCAGGGATCCTGATGGTCAGGCTGGCATTCCTTGACACATGGGATGAGTAGCTGCCGTTGTAGATGTCACTCTTTTCCGTGTAGCCGCCCAGTTCACTGACCTTTTTGTCAATAGCCGATAGACTCGTATCCATGTCATCGGTCTCCGCAGATATATTCACTGTTGTGATGAGCTTCCGGTTCTGAACATCAGGAATCTGTCCTGCGGAATTTGCCCCCGATGAACTGTCGGTCCTGTACTCCTCAGCCTCAGCGGCCTCATACACGCCATAGTCAGCCTCGTAGGCTGCCCCGGCGGCATAGTCCTCTCTGGGTGCGCTCTTGCTGCTGCTAAAGCTGCTCCCACAGCCCGCAAGGAGCGACAGCGTCATCACTCCGGTCAATACCACCATAGACATTACTCTCTTTTTCATAACATCCTCCTTCTGCGTTACTGTTCAGTACCTGACCAGTAACCCTTTTGCTCCTTATAATTCAGTGCCTCCGCGCATTACAAGCTGCTCAACCCTGTCGAACATCTCCCTGCTCTCCTCAATTTTCTCGGAGGAGCCTATAACGCACAGACAGTCATCTGACATAAAAGCATCCACATACCCTGCAAGGCCCCTGATGGTCTCCAGAGTGGTTCCCAGCAGTTCATCCCTGTTCTTCTGGATGTTCTCCATCCTGGCGTTGCAGAGATATGCAGTCAGGCCATAGGTTCCCTTGGCTGATGGTGTCTTGGGTGTATCCAGATCAGAGATTGCCCCGATTATGTACTGAAGTATGGTCCTGTCATCAGCTTCAAAGTTCCTGAGGTACTCCGATGCCTTCTCAAAGACCTCAACGCTGGCCTTAAGGTTGGGATCCCTGTAGGTTACAAAAGCTGCATCACCGTTCTTGGCAAAGCTGCTCATGCAGCCATAGGCACCTCCCTGTACCCTTATATTCTTCCAGAGGTAGTCATACCCCATCATTACCTTTAATACTCTGAGAGCCCCGTTGTATTTAAGGCCCTTGCCGGCAAAGTTTCCGGCCCTGCAGACATACTGCACCTGCCCCGCCGTCTTAAATCCCTCGTTTTTCTTTTCAGGTTTGAGCTTAAGCTCTCCCTTTTTTACCTCTCCGGTATAAAGATTCTTTACAAAGGATACCGTGTTCTCCTCTATGCCCTCATATTCCTTTCCTGTGCAGGTCACATCCACAAGCAGGTTCTCCGGCCTGAAAATCAGCTTTCCAAGTTCAGAGAGTTTGCCAGCCAGTTCCAGTGCACCCTCGTCGGTCTCAAGACTCTTTACAATCTTCTCAAGATGCCTGAAATAAGTAATTCCGCTACAGCTGTCCGAAACCAGGGCCGCAGGAGAAACGTAGGACATAGCCCTTAGAGCTGCACTCTGATGGCCTGTTGAAGAGAGGTCTGTCTGCAGCCTTGCGTACTGCTCACCAAATATCTCCCTGAGCCTCTTGACATCTTCAAACTTAGAGGCTGTCAGTATCTCTTTTACCAGATCGAAGGCGCAGCCAAGATTCTCATGGAGGACCTTTACACTGACCTCAAACTTGGTCTGGAACCTGGTCACATCATCGGAATCTGTGTAGGTGCTGATGGCCCCGCTGATACCGCCTGTCTTGATGTTGATCTCGTTGTACAGGTCACCGTACTCGTAGTTCTCTGTATTGAGCATGCCCAGAACCTTCTTGAGGGAGGATGCAAAAGTCAGAAGCTCTGCCGGAACATCCTGCATGTCGAATACAAAGTTCAGGTACACAATGCCGTTGGTAAAGATATCATGGAAAAGAACCTTCGTGCCCTCTGCGTCACGCAGCTCATATATAAACTTCTCAGACTCCTTCTTCATATCTTCGAGCTTAAGGAGCGGAATCCTGGCAAGGTCCTCCGGGGAATCAGGCTCTTCCTGATACTCACGAAGTTCTCTTGTGTCATCAACTATCTTCTTTATCTCGTCCTTAGACAGTGAGTCCCTGTAGGCAGAAAGCTTCTTCTTGAGTTCCTCATCCTTTTTCTCGGTGAGGCCTTTCTCGGGCTCAAGACATACTACGGTCCTGTGGCTGTTGTCCAGAAGGTACTTCTGCACCAGCTCCTCAAAGTAACGACCCTGCGCCTCCTTCTTGAGCTCTGCAAAGGTATCGTTGGCCTCAACGTTTATCCATGGCTTTGAGTCATCATAGAGCCAGCTGTCCAGAGCCTGCAGACCATACAAAAGACCCTTTGGATATCTTCCAAAGTCCGCCTCCCTGTACTTGAACTCATCATAGGAAAGGCCTGCCAGAAGGGATTTTTTATCGATGCCGTTTGTGACTGCATCCTGCAGAACCTGTCTGATGGTTGCAACAAACTCATCCTTCTGGGAGTAGTCCGCGTTCTTGGCCACAATGGAGAATACCGGCTGCTGTATTCCGTTGTCGTACTCGCTGTAAACGTCCTGCCCTATACCCTTTTCTATCAGGGCCTTCTTGATGGGCGCTCCCGGCGCTGAGCACAGGGCATAGTCAAGGATATCAAAGGCTATGTAGAGCTTCTTATCAAGAGTTGAACCCACGCTGCAGTTGTAGGACAGGTATGTGTTCTTTTTCAGGTCCTCATCCGAGAGCGCAGGGAAGGTCTTCCTGACCTCTCTTGGCTCCTCAAAAGCCTTCTGGAAGCCTACCGAGGAATCAATATCTATATGTTCAAAAGTGCTCAGGTAATTTTTGTCAATGAAATCCAGCTTCTCGGCCATATCCGCATTACCGTAGAGGTAGATATAGCTGTTGGTTGGATGATAGTACCTTCCGTGGAAGTCGAGATACTCCTCGTAGGTGAGCTCCGGAATAACATCAGGGTCACCTCCCGACTCGATTCCATAGGTTATGTCCGGATAGAGAGAGTTCTGTATCTCCCTGGAGAGCACGTCATCGGCAGAAGAAAATGCCCCCTTCATCTCGTTGTAGACAACGCCGTTTATGGTGAGCTCAGAGGACTCATCCTCCATCTCATAGTGCCAGCCCTCCTGGCGGAAAATCTTGTCAGTATTGTAGATATTGGGATAAAAGACAGCATCCAGATAGACGTGCATCAGGTTCTGGAAGTCAGCGTCGTTGCAGCTGGCAACCGGATACACAGTCTTGTCGGGATATGTCATGGCATTAAGGAAGGTGTTAAGAGACCCCTTCACCAGCTCCACAAAGGGATCCTTTACCGGAAAAGACCTGGATCCGCAGAGCACGGTGTGCTCGATTATGTGGGCAACTCCCGTTGAATTTGTGGGAGGTGTCCTGAATCCTATGGCAAAGACCTTGTTGTCATCATCGTTTGACAGAATTGCCACCCTGGCCCCTGTCTTTTTGTGGCGCATCAAAAAGCTCTCTGAATTGAGGTCCTCGATCCTCCTCTTCTCAATTATCTCGTAAGCTGTTAAGTCCTCTAATCGCATTCTCATCCTCCGCTATAGTTTATAGTAATCTACCCGCATGGATAGCATTTCTCGATGTCATTATATCTTTTCCCAGGAGCTGCGTCATGAGCTTGTCTGTGTTGCTGTCGCCGGTCACAAAGGAAATGTTGCCCTCTCTGCCCACAATCGGGAACACATCCGTGGCAAATCTCGTCATGAGAGCCAGGGCATCCAGCCTGTCGCCGATGGTGATGAGGGATTCCACCACCACCTCGCTCTCAATCTCTGTCCTGTTGGTGAGAAGTATCCCGCTTATGTGGGTATCCATGATAACTCCATAGCTGAGCTCTTCATCATAGCCACCGTTTATAAAGGCTTTGGGATTGACTCCTCTCTTGTCCATCATCCTGGAAAAAGACCTCTTTGCCTCTGACGGCAGTCTTTCCGTGATCTGCTTCATGTTCATGACGTTGCGGCCTGCTGTGGCCTTCATGTAGGATTTGATCTTCTCGATCATGCCCCTTCTTCCCATAATGTCCTTTATGCTGATAGTGTAATACCTGTCTATGGATGCTATGGAAAATCCGCAGCCGGTGAGACATTCTTTTACTCCAATCTCGTCGGGGCCATAGGCAAAGATACACTCTGCGCCCCTGCTCCTCAGCGCCTCACAGAAGCTCTCCAGCATAAACCGGCCGACACCCTTTTGCCTGAACTCGGGCAGCACAAAAAGAGAGACGATGCTCACTGCTCTCTCTCTTATGCTTGCCAGTATGGCGCCCACCGGCAGCTCCTCTGAAATAACCCCTGCCATGATTTCCTTCCCCTTTGCCCTCCTTGGCAGAAGGGGAAGAAAGTATTCCAGATTGCTGTCGTCGATCATTGTAAATCTTAATTCATTGTCCATATCTGTTCATTTCCAATCCGAATAATCGCTCAACCACGCGTCTACCCTTACTCTTTTGCACAGTTTCCTCCTTCTTGGCATCTCTGTATTCCTGCTGGTAGGTTCTCTCATATTTGGTATTTGTGATCAGTTCGATATTACGGGGAACTTCTTGCACTCTTTTTTTTCCCCGTTTCTTTTCTTTCTCTACCTCACTCCTCCTGTCATCAGAGTGAATGACATTCAGGCCGTCACTAAGATATTTGTACCAGGTTCCGGGCATATGAGGTCTTGGAATGTATTTGATATTGGAATAGCTGTCAAAGAAGCTCTTTTTATATCCTCCTTCACCGGATGTGATCTCATTAATTCTATCCTGTAGTACATTTGCAAGAAGACGAAGCTCTTTGAATTCCTCCTCATCAGGAATATCTATAAACTCCCTCTTTGCATCCTGGCTCTCTATGGATTCACCACTTTCACCCGTTTCGCCAATCCCGGCTTTTGTCTCACCGGTTGACTCAATCTCTTCAGGGTCCAGCCTGCCAAGGGCCCTGTTAATTTCCGATTCCGAATAATTGGATTCGGTCAGCTCAAAAGCAATAAGCCTGTCCGTAACATATGTAAGCTGCTTGTTAAGGGTAGCCAGTTCATCTGCATGAGAGCCCGCCACCTGGAGGTAATTGTTAATGGACAAAACAGATTTATCAATGTTCTTCTGGGCCTCCTCTATATGCTGCTTCATACGGGGATTTGCCGTCTTTTTGATCTTTTTTAGGCTTGTTGTAAGTTCTCTTCCCCTTTTTTCAAGTTCAATCTTTAAATTGTAGTATTTCCTGAAAGCAGCGGTCTCCCTCTCCTTCATCTTCTGTGAATTATATTTATAATCCGCATTTACCATAGATTGTAAATGCTCCGTCTTGGCATCCTGAAGCGCCATTTCTGTGTCGCTGATCTTCTGAAGGATCTCCATGCATTTCTGGAGTTCCTGATTCCTGGTATCCTCCCTGTAAGCTCTCTCAAGGGCTGTCATGGCATTTGTGTTCAGCTTATCAAGCTCCTCATTGGTCTTTGTACGACTGCCATACTTCTCATAAAATTGGGGGTCCTTGCCAAACATTTTTTTTGCAGCTGTAATAGTCACAAATCCCGCCGCCAAAGGTACGAATGTAGCTGCATAGATTGCGTTTAATACCGTACTTCCAAAAGCGGTACCCAGGACAGCCAGCTTGCCGTCAGCCATGAGAATGTCCTTAGCGAATGTTCCCACACCGGCACCTTGCTTGTTCCTGTTTTCCTCTTTTATCACAGCCTTGATGGAGTCTCTCTGGAGTACGGCCCTGGCCTTGATGGCAGCCACCTCCTTCTTGCGGGCCCTGGCCTTTGGACTGAAGGAGACTGCCTTCCAGAACAGGTAACTTGAGCAGGCGCTTATTACATCATCCAGCCTGTCAAGGGCAATCTGTCTGTCATTTGCCGAGATAGTCTTGCCAAAGGCATCCTTGAACTCCTCATCCTCGAGTTCGTTCATATCATCTTCATAGACTGATCCATATCTCTCACCCATAATAAGGCTGTTGAAATTATCCATGGCGGCCTTGATCTTCTTCATCATAGTGCTGTCGCCATCGGCCTTCTCAGGCATTAAGTCAGAGAACTTCAGAACCCCCTTCTCCAGGATCTGGTGTCGCACGGATATTTCTTCCATGTCGAAATCATCTTCAGGCTCCTCAACTTTGACATCGCTTATGTCCTTCAGAACTCTGTCAAAATACTTCTTGCCCTCTTTCTCTTTTTTAGCTTTTTCCCTGATCCGGACTGCCTCCATCCGTTCCTCAGGCTTCAGCTTCTCAATGATACTGCCACAGGTATCATAGGCTTCATCCACGCTTTTCCCCTTGGCGAAAATTTTGCCCTCTTCAGATAGCTTTTTAAACCTGACATAATATCTCTTAAGCTCGTCAAAATCTTTTTCTCCAAGGCCTTTTTTATTCACGTTGCCCGCTTTTTCCAGCTCCTTAATATCCGACCTGGACAAAAGTGCATAGAAATTGGAGGTCATCATCTCGAGCCTGGTATCGTAATCAGCCTTGGCCTCCTTCATCAAAAGAAGTCTCGTAAGACTGATCCTGCCGCATTTTTCAAGATCCTTTTTGTGAGCATTCCTCAAAAAATCATCTGCGATGCGAAGGAACTCATAGTTCTTCTGATACTTCTCGCAGAATTCCTCGTCGGAGCTGTAGGAAAGGCCCGTAAGATCAACATGCTTTAGTATTTCATACTGCTGCTCTTTGGTGAGCTTGTCCTTTCCCTCATTTTCAAACTTCTCGCTGGAAGCTGCATCAATATTTTTAAGCCACTTGGAGAGCTGGGCCTTCTTCCTGGCGCTCTCCTCCCTCTTTGATATCTGTGAATCCGTCAGGGCGGAGCTCTTTATGATCGCCATGTGGAAGCTCTTGTAGTCATACTGTCCTCTCTCATCAAGCTTCTGCCCAGGGATCTCAATCTTTTCATAAAGGCCCTTGACATCGATCTGCCCCCACTGGGACTCATCGTTGTCGTGGAGCTGTTTTCCCTTATTATACTCGGAGACAGATTCATCGATCTTACTCATATTAAGGGAATCGTTCTGGTTTATAAGTATGCTGTCACCAAGAATCTCCTGGTTCCTGCTTTTATTCAGATCAACACTGTATAAATCTTCTTTTTCGGTCATGCGTATTCCTCCAAAAGTTCGTTCCAGAGTCTGTCCTGTTCATCTCCGGAAAATCTGCTGACTGCGATCTGTTCATCCCAGCTCTCATCGTCTATATCAAACTCTGTCTCAAGAAATACTGCTCTCATAAGAGCATAGGGTGATATCTCCTTAAAGTACTGTGAAAGCACCTGCGCTTCCTCGTCATCCCTCATGGGGAGCCTTACCGCAAAGAGCTCAGTGTACTCATCAATTGCTCTGTCCAGGGCCCTGTGCAAAAGAGCTTCCTTCACATTCTCAGAATCGGCCCTGAGCATAAGGACCTCCAGCCTTCCAAATACATCCTTGTCAATAAGGAAAAGCCCTGTAATCCTGCCATTATCCTCTGTGTAGCAGCTAAGCTCTGCGTCAAAGCTGTCAAAGGAAAGGGACGGCAGGAACTCGTCATAGTGTGAATCAGGCTCACTGACTGCTTCCTTCAGATAGTCCTTAAAGAGGTCTCTGTCTATCTCTGACAGACTCTTTACATCTATATCCTTTCCGCTCTTCTTTTCACCTAAGGCCTCCTGACACTCAAGGAGACTGACTGTGTGATAGTAATCAGGTATTACAGACAGGGCGAAGTGCCAGTTGCGAAGCAGGTTAAGCACAGGCTGTGTCTCAACTTCACTTGCGTCATAGTCAAAAAATACCGCATCAACCTTGGTGTCTGCCAGCTGGAGGAACATCTGGGCCATCAGTGAATTGGCCACGTCGTCATTCCTGAACTGTTCAGCCACATAGAGCCAGTCAACAAAGACTGTCTGCTTGTCTTTGACGGACTCCTCAAGGTGATAAACGATACATCCCGCCGCATATCTCTTGTCTTCAAAAGACCTGATGGCAGCCAGGGCGATCATATTCTCATCATCAAGTCTGTCTGCTATTTTTTTAGGAAGGACATTCTTGGCAAGGTGCGCACTCTTTTTGCTGATACGGGTCACGTAGGAGTAATCCTTTGCAATCTCCTCAAGTCTGTCCACGTCCCTTCGCCACTCCACAAGTCTCGTCTTACCAACCGTCCACTGGGGATTGGAGAGCTTAAGGAGTTCATAGTGGGTCTTGAAAAGACTCCTGTACAGGGCCCTTAGTTCATCTCCGTAGGAAATGCCTGATTCAAGGTCGTCTTCCACTTCCTTCCTCATGGCATCCACAATGCGCTTTAAAATCCACTCTTCACCAATAGCATCTATAAGATACTGGTTGTTTTCTTCAGCCATATATTTCTTCTCCTTTCATCCCATTTATACGATTGTTTTTCATTTATGGTAAGAATTTACGTATCAAAATCATCTCCCGGTTTGAAGGGGATGTCAAAGTCATCCTTGGTTGGAAGATCGTCAAAAGATCTGACTGCCGTTCTTCCGACCTTGAGCTTCTCAACTTTGCCATAGGGAGATACAGGTCCCTTGAACTGAGGCATCTTCATGCGGGGTGTCTGGTCAACATCCTCGTCGTCCATAGGAAGAACCATTCCCTCCGGTATGAAGACAGGTTCATTTGACTTTCCGGACTTTGGTTTCTCAGGTTCTTCCCTGGGAGATTCCTCCTTGGGAACGCTTACCGTTTCTGCCATTACTACTTCCCTCAGAACCTCTCCGGCACAGATTGCCTTGACAGCCTCATCTGAGATTGGTATGGGTTCAGGTTCTTCATAGTCCTCATACTCATCTTCATCGTCACCTTCATCCAGGTATTCATCCTCTGTCTCATCGTCGGATGCTGCCTCTTCTTTTGCTGTTTCAGCTGTATCTGTGCTGTCCTCTGTTGCAGAATCATCTTTATCTTCATGTGCAGAATCATCTTCCGGCACTTCACTTTCTTCTATCGCTGACTTGTCAGATTCCGGCTCTTCCTCAGCTTCACTGCCATTTTCAGGCACAGTGACTTCAGCTTCACTACCCTCTTCAGACTCTTTTCCATCAGTTTCACTGCCTTCTTCAGGCTCTGTGTCTTCAGCTTCGCTGCATTCTGCAGACTCGGTGCCTTCAGACTCATTGCTCACTTCAGACTCTGTTTCTTCAGTTTCACTGCTCTCTTCAGACTCAGTGACTTCAGCTTCACTACCCTCTTCAGACTCTGCTTCTTCAGCTTTGCTGCTCTCTTCAGACTCAGTGACTTCAGCTTCGCTGCTCTCTTCAGACTCCGCTCCTTTAGCTTCATTTCTCTCTTCAGGCTCTACGACTTCTGCTACACCAGCTTCTTCTTTCTGCAGCTCTTTGGTCTCTTCATCCTCTTCTTCATCCTCAGGTACAGCCACCGCCTCGCCGCCAGCATTTGCCGGCAGTGCAATAAGTGCTGCAACACAGGCCAGAATATAGGCGTAGTAAACCGTCACAAAGACCTGGGTGTTCATCCTGGTCGCCCCCATAAAGGGAACTGTAGCAAAGATGAAAAGCATGGAGAGAAGCCAGGGGGACACGATATCCACCTTTCTGTTCTTCCAGAAGCCAACGATGATGCCGGACATGGCAACCACAGTTACCAGATAGATCATCTTGTAATCCGTATAAGTCCAGAATGTGCTGAAAGTATTCAGGTTGTGGAAATAATAGGTTCCCCACCTTACCAGGGTGACATCCACCATTCCGATGCCTGCCTCCTGGATTATCATGCCAAAGAAACCTGCCACTGCCCCGGCCAGCAGAATAAGGAGCCTTTTGAGCTCTTCTGAAAACTTCCTGCCGTAAAGCATGGGACCCGACAGCAGAAACGGAAGGATCATTATGATGGTGCCGGCATCCACATAGGCCATATAGCCCACAGCCAGTCCCACCAGGACATACCAGATTGCCCACAGCTTAGAATTGTAAACACCTCTGTATGCGCCTCGAAGGAACAGTGCCACCAGCAGAAATTCAATTCCGAACATTGCCATGAAAAGCGAGTCAGTGGAAAGCTCCAGCCCGGTGAAATTCACGGTGAATACAGGCATAAAGGCCACGTAGGACGTAAACACAAGGCCTCCCAGCATCCCAAGAAGCTTATAGGCCGTAAAAAAGCCGCATATCATGAAAATAGTAAAACAGACAATTTGGAAAAAGAACGGAACGGAAATTATATTCCCGGTAAAAAACAGAATGAGCCTGAGAATGCCTGTGTATGCTATGGACAACAGGTCGCTCTCACCGGCGACAGGTGCTGCGCCGATCATGGCGTTCTCATAAAGACTGATCTTGCCGGTCACTTCACCTGCGCTAATAGAAAGCATATCCACCCTGTACCAGAATCCGGCAATTATTATAAGACCGATCAGAATGCCATACATGATTCTGAAGGGAAGCTTCCCCGCAAAGTCAAAAACAAGAAGTGAGTCGAAGACCCTGCCCAGCAGAACTGTCAGCACCGACATGATCAGTATGGCAACTGCCGAAAATGCAATTGAATATTCCAATGCATTATAAGATGGAAAGAGTCCTAAAAAGAAACTGTAGCTTACCACCATCGCAATAATAAATATCAGGAATACCGCCCATATTAAAATAGCTGGCCATGCGCGTTTTAGTTTCATTTCAGGACCCCCGTAGTCATTTTTTATTATACTTTTTTTATTCCTCTGGCTCTTCCCAGTTGTGGTATACAGCCTGAACATCATCATCCTCATCAAGAAGATCAAGGATCCTCTGAAGGTACTTGACGTTCTCAGGATCTGTAACTGCAACATAGTTCTGAGGGATCATGGTCACCTCAGCTGATGCAGTCTGGATATTCTCCTTGTTAAGAGCCTCCACAACAGCCTGGAAATTGTCAGGAGTTGTAAGGATCTCATAGCTGTCTTCCTCTTCGTTGAAGTCATCAGCTCCGGCATCGAGAACCAGCATCATCAGATCATCTGATGCCATGCTGCACTCCTCTTTGTCGATAAGGATCTGACCCTTGTTGTCAAACATATATGATACGCATCCGGGTGTTCCAACATTTCCATTCCCCTTTGAAAATGCGGCCTTAACATTGGATGCTGTTCTGTTCTGGTTGTCTGTGAGCGCCTCTACGATAATGGCTGTTCCTCCGGGGCCGTATCCTTCGTAAGTAATGCTCTTGTAATCAACGCTTCCCTCTGCTCCTGATGCCTTCTTGATGCCCCTCTCGATGGTGTCGTTGGGCATGTTGTTGGCCTTTGCCTTGGCAATTACCGTTGCCAGCTTGAAGTTATTGGCAGGATCAGGTCCGCCCTCCTTAACAGCAACAGCGATCTCTCTTCCGATAATGGTAAAGATCTTGCCCTTGGCTGCATCATTTTTTTCTTTCTTGTGCTTGATGTTTGCAAATTTTGAATGTCCTGACATAAAACTTTCCTTTCATAAAAATACTATTTTGCTATTTCTGATTCTTTGTCCTCTGAGGCTTCAGCCTCCTGTGGCAGCCTGGTCATAAGAGCAGTCTGTACCATGTGGTTTGAAACTGAGAGGATCTTGAAATTATAGCCGTCAACTGTTACATCAAATTTCTCATCGGTCTCGGGTATCCTGTCAAGCCTGGATATCAGAAAACCGTTGAGGGTCTCATATTCTGTCTCTCCAAAAGATATCTTAAACTTCTTCTCAAGAACTTCAATGGGAGTCCTGCCATCCACGGTGAACTCCATGGGGTTCCTGGTGGGCTTTACATAGTTCTCATCCTCGTCGTACTCATCCATGATATTGCCGACGATCTCCTCCAGAATATCCTCCATTGACACAAGTCCTGCAGTCTGGCCGTACTCGTCTATGACTATGACCATCTGGGTCTTGGTGGACTGCATGCTGTGGAAGAGGGAGTCAATATTCCTGGTCTCCGGGACAAACTTGGGCTGGCGAAGGAGTCCTTTTATCTTCCTGATGGGAAGCTCGTCGTCGGTATTCTCAGAGAGCTTCTTCATGGCGTCCCTTATGTGCATTATTCCGATTATATGGTCAATATCCTCAAGATATACAGGGAACCTGGAATTGTTGGTATCCATCATAAAGTTCACGGCATCCTTAAGGCTTAAGTTGGCATCTATGGCCACCATGGCATTTCTGTTGGTCATGATATCCTGGGCTTCCTTGTCGGAGAACTCAAAGATATTGGTGATCATGTCAGCCTCGGTCTCCTGAATGACCCCCTGCTCCTGCCCCTCATTCACCATGGACTTGATCCCCTCCTCAGTGACATCAAGGAGCTGTTCGTCTCCTCTGATACCAAAGATATAGAGAACTCCCGATGCAATTGCCCCTGCCACTAAAGAAAATGGCCTTATGAGGAGGCTAATAAAATTCACCGGATGGTAGCAGATATACAGCCATTTCTCAGGCTTTCTGGCTGCCAGTCTCCTGGGAATGAGAATTCCAAAGCTCATTATCAGGATCGTTGTCAAAAGACCTGCCAGAATATAAATCAGGATCAGCGGCAGATCACTGTCTGCCCTCAGGACTTTGGAGATGTATCCTGAAAGCCCCATGACCACTGTTGAGCCAAGGACCATATTGAGCACTATCACCAGGATCTGCATGGATTCAATGAATCTCTCCCGGTTTTCAAGAATAACGAGAAGCTTCTTGCTGACCGCATCCTTATCATCTTCGCTCTTCTTATCAATCTCCTCTTTGCTGGCATGATCCAGGGCCACTTCAAAGCCATAGATAAAGACATCTATCAAAAGAATGATAAAAAAAGCCATGATACTGACAGAAGGCAAGCCTTCGTCCATAATTATCCCTCCTGAATATCAAGTCAAAATGCACGCAAAATATCAAATTACACTATAACACATTTTGGGTTGAGGTACTAGGTATTTTAAGATAAAATGATTCGAGGGAAATTCAATATCGGAGATGAATAAGCTAAGTATTAAGTCAACAAGCGCCCACAATACCAATCAGGACAGGTTTTACGATGATTTCACTTTTATCTATGGCAATACATGCACTGGGAAGTGCACTTCTATATTTACTGAATGCCTTTTTTTCTATGTTTACATGGTTCATGAAAGTTCTGACAAAGCTGCTCAAACTACTTTTTACTGTATTGCCCCTTACTGCTCTTATCTTTACAGCTCTGCTCGGTTTTTCTGTCTATCTTCTTTTTTCCAAAGATGCCGGCATTTCAACATCAGCCACCACAATGTACACCGATCTTCGCATCTGGTGGTTAGCTGAAGTTTATACTCTTAAAGGCTCTCTGGGATACATAATACTACTGTTTCTAACAATTCTAATGTTTGTTCCTGTAATAACTGTCCTTTTAAGCATCTGCGTCTTTGTGTCTTTTGGTAGTATTCTCTTCATCGGAGTTGTCCTGGACGCTGCTCTCTACCTGGTCAGAGCTGTCTTTGGAAAGAGCTTTGTCGCTCAGGCACTGGACAGATACTACAGACTGTTCCCAGATGCGGGAAGGAAGCATGAGGAAAGGCGCCATGACAGGCTACTTAAGCAGCGAAACCGTCAGCTGGAGGATGAGATCAGACAGGCACATGACAAAAAGCTCCGCGAATTCTATGAAGATTCCGAAGATGGGTATGATGATCAGGAATCTGCAGATGAGTATGACAGAAGACACTTCAGAGGTGTAAATGCCCGGCATGATGTTTTCTACAGCGATGAGGAATATGAAGCAGATGGCGATGACTTCTACGAAGATGAAGAATACGAAGATGAGTATGATGAGGAATATCTGGAAGATTCCGAATATGATGAAGAATATGAAGATGAGGACGGGGATCAGGAATACGACAGAGGCCGTAGCCAGAGAGGCAGTCTGAATAACGGCTCCTCTGCCTTCAATTTCTTTGCCGGCTGCAATTCAAGAGAGAGCGCCGACAGAAAGTACAAGTCCCTGGTAAAACTATATCACCCCGACAATATGGACGGCGACACCGCTGCCCTGCAGGAGATCAACGCCCAGTACGCCGAGGTAAAGAAGAGGCTTTAATCAGCTTTTCCCAGAAAATAAAATTGGCGCCAAAAGCTCCTGACAGTTTCAGTGGCTTCTGGCGCCATGTCTTTTAATTCCTTACAAATACGCGAGGAACTCTCTTGCTTATATCACAGGTGAGCTCATAGTTGAACCTTCCGCTCAGTTCTCCCAGAAATTCTGCCGAGATCTCTTCTCCCGAGGTCTCATCCCTTCCCATGAGGATCACCTCATCTCCCTCTTTTACATCGGGTATATCCGTTACATCCACCATGAACTGGTCCATGCAGACCCTTCCGAGAATGTTTGCCCTATGGCCGTCTATGAGCACAAATCCCTTATTGGAAAGGCTCCTTGGGTAACCGTCCCCATAGCCCACAGGGATTGTGGCTATCACAGTCTCCCTGTCAGTTACAAAGGTTCCGCCGTAGCTGACAGGTGTTCCGGCAGACACCGTCTTGACCATTACCACGTGGCTTATCAGCTCCATGGCGGGCTTCAGATCTATGATATCCCTGGACACTTCCTCCGAAGGCCACATGCCATACATGGTGACCCCGGCCCTTACCATGTCCATGGAGGACTCCGGGATGGAGATTATGCTGGCGCTGTTGGCGCAATGCTTTATGGGGATACGATAGCCTGTCTCATTTTCAAAATCCGAAATAAAGCCCTTAAAGATCTCCTCACTGTTTCTGGCATTGGAGAGGTCTCTCTCGTCAGCCCTTGCAAAGTGGGTAAATATACCCTCGATGTGAAGGCCATCCATAAGCCTTATCTGAGTGGCCAGTGCCACTCCATCCTCATTGGCACCAAGGCCTATCCGGCTCATTCCCGTATCAACCGCCAGGTGTATGGGTGCAGGTTCCTTGATCTCCCCGCTCTCCATCAGCCTCTTGGCTATGTCGTTCAGCTCTTTTGCCATATCCAGCCTGAATACGGAGGGTCTGATGTTATCTCTTATCATCCTCTCGTAGGCGTATGGAAAGGCATATCCAAGGATCAGTATGGGCTTTTTTAGTCCCGCGTCCCGAAGCTCAAAGGCCTCCTCTGCGGTGGCAGTTGCATATCCCCAGATGTAATCCCTGCCCTCAAGCTCTCTGCCTATCTCTACAGCGCCGTGGCCATAGGCGTCGGTCTTGATGACTGCCATGATCCTGGTCCCCGCAGGGATATTGTCCCGCATGGCCTCCAGATTGTGTACTATGGCTGACAGGTCGATCCTGGCCACAACTCTTGAATACATATCAGTTTTGTTATTCATATCAGTATTATCCTCTTTTTTATTCAAAGACATCCGGCAGCGACTCCACGATATCAGTTGCCACCATGGAATATCTGCCCTGTCTTGTGGCCGCAAAGTCTCCGGCCTTCCCGTGGATGTATGCTCCGGCACAGGCGATCTCAAAGCCGCTCATGTCAAGGTGCAAAAGCGCACCCGTTATCCCCGCCAGCACATCCCCGGATCCGGCTGTTGCCATTCCGTCGTTGCCACTCACATTAATATATACCTTTTTCTCATTGCTGTCAGCAACGATACTCCTGGCATCCTTGCAGATCACCGTGGCGTGGACCCGGTCAGCGAATTCCTTTGAGAGGGCCATGACATTTTCCTTGCACTCCCTCACGCTCTTTCCGGTAAGGCGCGCAAATTCACCCATGTGGGGTGTCAGTATAAGCTTCTTGCCGCCGGCGCTGTAATTCTCAGCCAGCTTCATCATTTCCCTGTCCTCTGCAATTATGTTAAGGGCGTCAGCATCCATCACGAGGCTCTTTTTGCAGTATTCAAGTACCGAAGCCAGAAGCTCTTTTCCCTTGCCATCAGTTCCTATTCCGGGGCCTATGACAGCCTGGGTGCACCAGTTCATGGCGTTTTCCAGCCTGTTCATCACTGGCTCAAAGTCCTCGTATACATCAATGAGAGCCTCAGGCAAAAGAGCTTTCACCACCTCCGCATTCTCCGATGCAGTGAAGACTCTGACCATTCCGGCACCGGACCTAAGGGCAGCCGATGCCGCCAGGATACATGCCCCGCTTATGTTCTTTGATCCGGCAATAATCAGTACTTTGCCGTTGCTCCCCTTGTTGGAATCCTTCCTGCGAGGCGGAAGCAGATCCCTTGCCTCACCGTCGTAATATACTGCTGCGGGCTCCCTTCCAAGGAAGCTCTCCGAAGTTATCCCTGCATCCCTCACAAGAAGGTCTCCTGAATACTCACAGCCCGGATACAGTATGTGACCAAGCTTGACCTGGTTAAAGGTAACGGTCATATCCGCCCTTATGGCATCCCCCATGACAGCACCCGTATCAGCGTTTATCCCTGAGGCCATGTCTATTGAAAGTACCAGCAGATCATCCTTCCTCTCCTGCTTGCAGTCATTTACATACCGAACAGCCAGAAGACAGTCCCCTGTCAGCGGCCTGGACAATCCGATTCCAAAAAGAGCGTCAATAATAATGTCATATTCATAGGCGCGCTCCACACTGCAGGCTCCCGGGAAAGTACTCTTCACTATCCCGTACTTCTCGGCGACAGATATCTGCTTAAGCAGCAGGTCGCTGCACTTTGTCACATCTCCCACCAGGCATACCGAAACCGAAAATCCTCTCTGTCGCAGCAACCTTCCAGCGCAGACGCCGTCGCCTCCATTGTTGCCGACTCCCGCCAAAACCAGAATCCGGTATCTTCTGTCGACGCCTCTCTTTAAGGTCCACTCCGTGACAGCATCCGCAACCGCCAGCGAGGCCCTCTCCATGAGAACCTCCGTGGGCACCCCAAAATGTTCTGAAGTGTTTCTATCATACAACTTCATTTCCTGACTTGTAACAGCGTACTTCATTGGTATTCTCCAATCATTCCTATCAATTAAAGCTGCCTCTCGGCAGCCTTAATGGTTATTATTAGTAAATATTTGCTCTATATAGTGGGTAGCTATCATTGTAGTGTTTCGCTATCGGTCGCCCTGGCGCGCCGGCCCACCGCCCCATGGGACCCGCCGCTCGCGCCAAGCAGGGCTCGGTATTAAAGTCAACTAAGGAAAAAAACAGAAATATCTTTCGTCCTAAATCATTGACTTAGAAAAGGATGGAAAGTATTCATTTTACTCATAAATTACGTCTTTTTTTGATATTTTCCAATTTAGGATACGTTAATAATTTATCAATACGTCTTAAATTCAAAAAAAAGGATTTTAAGAAGTAAGAAACACACTTATGTTTATCATTTTGCCTAATTACAGGCTAAACATTTACGTCTCATTTTTGAAATTTGTGAAAAAAAGCAGTAAATCTGAAGCTCAAATTCATTTATCTAAGGTCATTGTTACTTCTTTTTCTTGTTTATATCCAAATAAGACGTAGTCATATTTTTTGATTCCATCCTTTTTGAGAAAAATTGATTTTAAGCCGTAATTTATATGTTTCTTGACCCAGTTAGTTACTCCTTAAGTGATCTCATTATAACGAAAGACCTTATTACTCTACGTACTCCTCGCCGTCATCCATTGGCCTCCTGATGGGATGCCGTCTGTCGGGGTCGTACTTCATATCGAAGATATCGATGACCTCGGGACCGAAAATCTGGTGCATGTAGGAGTAGAGATTGTAATTCTCCATCTCTGCTTCCTGCAGACGGATAACGTTCTTCTTGAGCTCTATCCTGACCCTGGATATCCACTCATCTAGGCCCTTTATATAATCTGTGTTCTCATGGAGCCTCTCGTAGCACACTTCCATTGTGGCCACCATGAGCTTGTAATCAACATCATAAATCTGTCTTGAGAGATCAAGGAGATCATCCTCGCTCCCTGCAAGCTTGTCATTGCACTCGCCTATCAGCCTTGTTCTCTCAGAAATCTCTTTCTCAATGGCCGGTGAATTACCTGTCTTATTGGCCTTGTCACGCAGTGGCACAATTTCTGAAAGAAGCGTCTTCTTGAGCTTCTTGATTTTCTTGGTCTCCAGGCGGATCCTTCCGTCTCTCTCAACCAGTGCATTAAGTTCATCCGCCAGGGCTTCTATCTCAGGCGTCATCTCAGTCTGCGTGAAAAGCTGATGCCACTTGTCATCAAGGGTCAGTATGGGAATGCTCTTCCCCTCCAGTGCAGACATGTACACTTGCGTATCTTTAGCCATCAGTATCTCTCTTTAAGATTTTTCTGTATTTTCATACCTGTCTATATTATACGACAGTTTCATCAAACTGTCAGATAAATGTACATTTTCTACCTGAATATTGTCAGGAACTTCCAGGTCCACATGGGCGAAATTCCATATTGCCTTAATGCCGGAGCCAATGAGCTTCTGACTCATGGGTACCGCCTGCTCCTTGGGAATGGTAAGGACAGCTATCTCGATATTGTTCTCCCGGATAAAGTCCACCACCTCATCCACGGGCCTGACTTCCACGTCCCTTATCTTGGTGCCAAAAAGAGCGGGATTCTTGTCAAAGGCACCCTTAAAGACAAAGCCGCGCCTGGTAAAGTTGGTGTAACCGGCTATGGCCTGTCCCAGATGACCTGCACCGATGATAACAAGGCTGTGGGTCTTGTCGAGTCCAAGGATCTTGCCTATCTCATCATATAAGTAATTGACATTGTAGCCGTAACCCTGCTGGCCAAAGCCCCCAAAGTTGTTGAGATCCTGCCTGATCTGGGAAGCAGTGACCTTCATTATATCGCTGAGTTCCTGAGAGGACACCCTCTCAACGCCGTTTTCCTTGAGATCCCCCAGATATCTGAAGTATCTCGGTAATCTGCTTATGACCGCCTGAGAAATATCTTTATCTGACATATGTTAATCTCCGCAAAAATGAATGTAATAACCAAATTGATATACGGATTGCTCCGCGATGCACATAGTGAGTATATCTATATACTGATTGATATACGGATTGCTCCGCGAGCAAGCACAGCACTATGGGACTTTAAATCCCTATATCAATCAGTATACCCTTTGCGTTAAATAAATGTCAATGATTCAGGCTGATATAGAAAAGCCCCTAACCATGCGGTTTTCACAGCTAGGGGCGCGCTGTATTCTGCTATTATCAAGGCTTAAAATAACTTATGGCATCCTGCATATTTGTGGCAAGATCCTGAAGCTTGTCTGCTGATTCCGTTATCATTGCGAAGGTCGCGTTCAGCTCCTGCATTGAAGCGTTGGTCTCCTCTGTGGATGCCGCATTCTCCTCTGAAATAGCTGACAGATCTGAGATGATCTCAACCAGCTCATCCTTGGCCGTATTGAGCTGTCCTATATGGGCTGCAATGCTGTCTGTGCTGCCCATTACGCTGACCACGTTGTCAGCCATGTTCTGCATGTTGCTCTTGGTGTCATCCAGCTGCTCAGCCTGCTGGTCGAAGTTGGCATTTAACTTCTGCATAACCTCTACCGAGGCTGCAGAATCCTGTACCAGCTTCTCTACAATCTTTTTGATCTCCTCAGCTGAATTGCTGCTCTGTACAGCAAGCTGTCCGATCTCAGTTGCAACAACCGCAAAGCCCTTGCCTGCGTCTCCCGCCCTGGCAGCCTCGATGCTGGCATTGAGTGACAGGAGGTTTGTCTGTGAAGCAATCTCGGTGATGGCCTGTGAGAACTTGGATATCTCTTTGGCTGATTCATTGGTGGAGTCTATGGTCTGACCAATCTCACGGACTGAGGACTGCACCTCGGTGCTCTGCTCAATAAGTCTGTTGAGGGCTTCCATAGCAGCCTCGCAGGAGATCTTCATCTCATTTGCAAATGCATTCAGCTCCTCCACATTATCAGATACTTCCTCGATGTCTCTTCCGATGTTCTGGGTGTTGCCTGCAGCGTTCTCAACGCTCTCAGCCTGGGTAACAGCACCCTTTGAGATCTCATCCACGGCTTCGCTGACCTGACTTGATGCAGTTGAGGCCTGATTGGCGGATTCTGACAGCTCTGAACCTGATCTTTTGAGCTCGCTGGACATGTCCATGGTCGTTCTTATTACTTCACCCAGCTTGTCGGAGAGCTTCTGGGCTCCGTCAGCCAAAAGACCGATCTCATCATTTCTTTCTATAGAGGTCTTGTCAATATTGAGCTTGAGTTCACCCTGAGACAGGAGCCCCAGTTCATCCGCTATCGCTCTCATCTTGACGGACGTCTTGCTGGCTACCACAAGTCCCACTGTAGAAAGTGTAACTGCAAGCACCAGTGACAGTACGATCATGGATATGATAATGGTCCTTATCTTGCTCTTTACGTCCTCAACGCCCCTGCCTGCAAAAACCATTCCTGCAGGTGAGCCGTCGCTCTGGGTCATGGGTGCATAGTATGCGTAGTATTTGATATCCGAACCGGCCACTGTAGTCTGTGGTGCGTAGTATTCCTGTTTTCCGTTTATTACCTGGGAAACCCTGTCGGCACTGGCCTTGTAACCGGTAAGCTTCTTGCCGTTCTCTGTCATGGTGGTGAGAACACGCTCATCCATATAAAACAGTGCATATTCTATGCCGGTCTCCTGATGAAGCTCATCCATGATTTCCTCGTACTCAGCCATGACGTTCTCTTCGCCCTTGTACAGGCTTCCTCCCGAATAGCTCCAGTCGCCATCCCAGACTGAGTTGAGCTCACTCTGCAAATGCTCCGCTGCAACCTTCAGTTCCTCCTCTACCATCTCATTGTAAACATTGTTGATGTTTATTGAGCTTATTATGGTGAGGACAATTGATATCCCCAGGATAGCTGCAATCGCAACAAAAATGAGTTTCTGGATCAGTTTACCGTTCTTCGCCTTAGCTTCCATGAAAAGCCCCTCCTTTGCGGATAAATGCGCATCATTAAATAACCAGATTGCACTCCGGTCTTAAAACAATTATATCCAATAAGAAGTTAAAAGGCTGTATAATCTTTATAAAATTTTGATAAATAAGTCACGTGATATAGTGTGCTATATCAGAAGCACATATCCTCGTAGCACTCAGGTCTCCTGTCCCTGAAAAGTCCCCAGGAGAGTCGGCTGGCTTTTATGCTGTCAAAATCATATTCTGCAAATATGATCTCCTCACTGTCCCTGCCGGCCCTGGCCACAACCTCTCCGGTCTCATCCGTCAAAAAGCTGCTGCCATAGAATTCAAGGGCTGACTCCTGGCCCGCATTCTCACTGCAGGGCTTAACCCTCTCAGTGCCTATGCGGTTCGCTGCGGCCACAGGAATGATGTTGGCCGCCGAATGTCCCTGCATGGTCCGCATCCAGTGCCCAGAGCTGTCCACATCAAGGATTGGCTCAGACCCGATTGCCGTAGGGTAAAGAATGATATCCGCCCCCTGAAGTGCAAGGCACCTGGCAGTCTCGGGAAACCACTGATCCCAGCATATTCCGACACCAATATTTGCGTACCTTGTCTCAAAAACCTTAAAACCTGTATTCCCGGGAGTAAAATAGAATTTTTCCTGATAAAAGTGATCATCAGGTATATGGGTCTTCCTGTATACCCCCAGGCTGCTGCCATCTGCGTCTATCATCACACAGGTGTTGTACAGGACATTGCCATCTCTCTCAAAAATGCTTATGGGCATGACGATTGAAAGCTCGGCACAGAGCTCCTTAAAATGTCTGACTGCCTGGTTCTGGGATGCCGGGAGGGCATAATCGTAATATTCGTATCTCCTCTCCTGACAAAAATACTTCCTCTCAAATAGCTCAGACAAAAGAACTATCTTAGCCCCCTCACCTTCTGCCCTCCTGGTAAGTTCATCCGCCTTCTGTATATTTCTGAGTACCTGTTCCTCGTCAGTAGCTGCCTCTTCTCCGCAGGCAAACTGCACACAGGCAACCTTAACCTTTTCTCCCATATCCTTCTCACCTCATTTTTAAACCCAAATAAATCAACATACTTTTCATCCGGCAGATGGTATCTGCTGTGTGACGCAGTGGATGTTGCCCCCGCCAAGCAATATAGCTCTGGCATCGATCCCTATCACTTCCCTGTCGGGACAGAGTTTATTCATTATATCAAGAGCTCTTCTGTCGCTCTCAGTGTTGTCTGTAAAAGCATCAGCAGAGTTCTCCTCTCCGGATTCGCTTCTGTAACTGCCAAACTGCGGCACCAGCACTGCTCCGTTTATAAAGTAGAAGTTTACATAGCTGGCAGCCAGCCTCTCCCCTGCTTCCCTGGTGTCCTCTCCATCCTCAAATTCATAGTTTGAGAGGTCTTTGTCCGTCACGAGAACAGGCTTTGACGGAACGGGAAGCCTGTGGACAATGAGCTTTCTCCCCCTGGCATCGGTCTCACCCTCCAGGTACTCAAGATCTGCCATGGACATCTCATACTGCGGATCACTTTCGTCATCACAGGTGGCAAGCACCACCTCTCCAGGCCTTATGAAGGCACAGACGTTGTCCACATGCTCGTTGGTCTCATCATTGTATATTCCCCTGGGAAGCCATAATACTTTTTTGGCTCCAAGGTATCTGCACAGCTTCTCCTCTATCTGCTCCCTGGTAAGCTGAGGGTTTCTTCCCCTGCTCAAAAGACAGCTCTCAGTGACCATAACTGTGCCATCACCGTCACTGTGTATTGAACCACCCTCAAGAACAAAGGGTTCAGCGTCGTAGAAGTCATAACCCTCTGATCCACAAAAAAGAGACGCAACTGCATCGTCCTTATCCCAGGTGGCATAGAGGCCGTCTACCTCCCCGCCCCAGGCGTTGAAGCTCCAGTTGACGCCCCTCATATTTTTCTTATCATCTCTTACAAAAGTGGGACCAACATCCCTTGCCCAGGAATCATCGGATTCCATCTCTATTATCCTCAGCCTGTCCCGGGCAGTCTGCCTGTCTATCACGCATTCAGACATGCTGCCAAGTATCTCATCGGTAAAGGCCACGGCCTCCTTAAGAAAGTTCCTGCCGACTAAAAGGTACAGCTTCTCCCTTCGAAGGATCTGTCTATATATCTCTCCAAAAGCTTCCAGGGCGTCCGATCTGTCTTTTCCCCAGCTCCCGGGCCTTGTGGGATAGATCATCAGTGTTCCGTCGTGGGGTTCAAACTCCCCGGGCATATAAAAGCCGTCCTCTGCCGGGGTTGCTTTTATGATCCTGCTCATCAGTTCACATCCTCACAGTCTTGACTTGAAATCCCAGTATCCAAAGTGCTTGAGTATCTCTATATCACCGTTTGGATGCATCAGATCGATGTCGGGAAGCTGCATTCCGTTAAAAGTGTTGTTCTTGACCATGCTGTAGATGGCCATATCCTCAAAGAACAGCTTATCTCCAGGCTTTTTTTCTGTCTCAAAGCTGTAGTCGCCGATCACATCCCCTGCAAGGCAGGTCCTGGAAGACAGTCTGTAGGTGTAATTCATCTCCCCGGGCTCGTCTGAGTCCTTGAGGGGTGGTCTGTAGGGCATCTCAATGACATCCGGCATATGACATGAGGCAGAGGTGTCCAGAACCAGCACCGGCATCCTGTCCGTCTCAACCACATCCATGACAGAGGCAACCAGGTACCCTGCATCCAGGGCAATGGCCTCACCGGGCTCAAGGTACACATCGATGGCATACTTGTCCCTTATGTAACAGATGAGCTTTATCAGCGCTTCCCTGTCATAGTCACTGCGGGTTATGTGATGGCCGCCGCCCAGGTTGATCCACTTAATGGTGCCGTTGCTGTTATCAATTCCGAACTCAGCGTCAAGATCCTCTGTCTCAGCGGGCATGTTGTCCAGGGCAACGTTCTCATCATGCTCGTCGTTGTCAATATCCTCAAAACCAAAGCCCCTGAACACATAGCTGTCATAGTCGTCTGCTATCCGCGGTTTTGGGAAAAACCTGTTGAAGTCCTTTTCAACCTTGAGGAAGGTGTCCTCCAAGGGCTCAAACCCCTGCTCACAGAGATTGTGGAAATGAATACCGTCAACTCCGTAGGGGAGCTCTTCCGGCATATTCTCATTCCTTATCCCCAGCCTTGAGCCCGGGGCGCAGGGATCATATATCTCATGGGCATCCTCAGTGCTGAAGTCAGGATTGACCCTGATTCCCACAGACACACTGCCCTCGGCGGCATATCTGCCCCAGACGGGCCTGTGATGCTCCAGCTGCGACAGTGAATTAAAGACAATGTGATCACAGATCATGCAGAGTTCATCCATCTCATCATCCTTGAACGCAGGCTCAAACACATGGTTTTCCTTGCGCACGCCTCCGTCCCTGAACTCCTCATGAGCGAGTCTCGCCTCATAGATTCCTGAGGCCGTGGCCCCTGTCAGGTACTTTGCTATCAGAGGATATGTCTGATAGGTGGAGTAGGCCTTCTGAGCCAGCAGGATCTTTCCGCCGGACCTGTCCTCAATCTCCTTGAGGATCTCAAGGTTCTCTATAAGTTTTTTCTCGTCTATGACATAGGCAGGAGTCGGTATATCATTGATCTTCATAATAATCCCCTAATTGTTAATTTAGATATTTGTCATTTAGAACCGGGCAGAAAAAGTTTATTCTACCTCAACAGGATTCTCATCTACCACCCAAGGAAGGCCGTACTCATTCAGCATCTCCATATATGGATCCGGATCAAACTCGTCTGTTGTGTAAACGCCGGGCTTCTTCCAGTCTCCCTTCAGGACAAGGGCTGTTCCGATCATTGCAGGAACACCGGTGGTGTAGCTGATGGCCTGGCTGCCCAGCTCTTTGTAGCACTCCTGATGGTCACATACATTGTAGATATAGATGACCTTCTCTTTTCCGTCCTTAACTCCGCGGAAAATGCAGCCTATGTTGGTCTTGCCCACAGTCCTTGGTCCAAGGCTTGCTGGATCAGGAAGAAGAGCCTTTAAGAACTGAATGGGAACAATGTCTCTTCCCTCAAATTTAATAGGAGTAGTTGAAAGCATTCCAACGTCCTCAAGACATCTCATATGATCCAGATAGCTCTGTCCAAAGGTCATGAAGAACCTGATCCTCTTTACCTCAGGGAAGTTCCTTCCAAGGGCCTCGATCTCCTCATGGTGAAGAAGATACATGTCCTTCTGTCCCACCTCCGGGAAGTTGTACTCTCTCTTTATCTCCATGGGCTTGGTCTCAACCCAGTGGCCGTCCTCCCAGTAGCTGCCGTTGGCACTTACTTCCCTTAAGTTGATCTCGGGATTGAAGTTGGTGGCGAAAGCGTAACCGTGGTCGCCTCCGTTGCAGTCCAGGATATCTATATAGTCGATCCTGTCGAAGTAATGCTTTTTGGCGTAGGCGGTGAACACGCTGGTTACGCCGGGGTCAAAACCTGTTCCCAGAAGTCCCGTAATTCCGGCTTTCTTGAACTTATCCATGTATGCCCACTGGTAGCTGTAATCAAAGTATGCTGTAAAGCCCTTTTCCTTACATCTCTTTTCGTAGGCAGCACGCCATACCGGCTCATCAGTGTCCTCCGGCTCGTAGTTGGCTGTGTCGATATAGTCCACCTTGCACTCAAGGCAGGCATCCATGATGGCCAGGTCCTGATAAGGCAGTGCCACATTCAGGACAGCATCAGGCTGGTAATCCTTTATCACTCTTACAACATCTGCGGCGTCATCCGCATTGACAGTGGTGGTGGTTATCTTAACGGGGTAGCCCGCCTTCTCAATCTTCTCCTTGAGGGCGTCGCACTTGCTGACTGTCCTGCTGGCCAGGCACATCTCCGTAAATACCTCTTTATTCTGGGCGCACTTTTGGATCGCAACCTGTGCAACTCCGCCGCAACCTATAACTAGTAATCTTGACATTTCTTTTCTCCTTTCTATTTTCTTCCGATAACAAGGATTGCGACCTGTTACCTTGACATATCTTCTTCTTCCTGCAAAAGATCCTCAACGTATTTGGGCAGCATGAAGGCGCCCTTGTGCAAATGTGTTGTGTAGTACCAGGTCTTGATCCCCCTCTCATCCCACCTGTCAGGGTTGAAGTCCTTAAGGGGATGGTACTTCTTGCTGGCAAAGCCAAAGAGCCAGTAGCCCGCGGGACATGTGGGAATGTGGGCCTGATATACCCTGTTGACCGGGAATACCCTGTAGGCCTTCCTGTGCATGGCCCTGCAGCTCTCCTCGTCCTCGTCGTAGAAGGGACTTCCGTGCTGGTAGACCATTATCCCATCATCATGTAGTGCCTTGTAACAGCTGCCGTAAAACTCCTTTGTAAAAAGACCTGCCTCGTGCCCCAGGGGCTCCGTGGCGTCATTTATGATGAGGTCATACATATCCTCGCACTTGCGAAGGTACTTGAGACCGTCCTGATAAAAGATATGTACCCTGTCATCCTCAAGGCCTATGGCGTTGTCCGGAAAGTACTGTTTGCAGACATCCACAAACATAGAGTCCGGCTCAACCACATCGATCACCTTGATCTCTTCATAGTGGGTCAGCTCCCTGGCAACGCCTCCGTCACCGCCTCCAAGTACCAGAACTCTCTGGACCTTGGGATGCACGGCCATGGGCACATGTACTATCATCTCGTCATAGGTGAACTCATCCTTCTCCGAGAATATGATGTTTCCGTCCGAGGCCAGGAATTTACCAAACTCCGGCGAATCAAATACATCTATCCGCTGAAACTCACTTGTACCGGAAAAGAGCTGTTTGCTGAGCCTTATGCTTATCTTGACATTCCCGGTATGCATATCGCTGAACCAGTAATCCATTTCTGCCATTGAACATGATCTCCTTTTATCTAATCCGGTGGCAGGTAAAACATGCAGCGCCCGGACCTCCGATGATTTTCACGCACCACTTATATCCAATATACACACTTATCAGCGTGAAAATCAAATCGGCCCGGTTCACTGCAGATGTTTTACCTGCCACCTCACTCATATATATACGAGTTTCATCATTTCAATACAAAAAGCTCCGATATATCCTCACTCTCGGGGCCCTGCATGGAGCAGCCCTTAACCATTGCTGTCTTGATGTATTCCAGGATTTCCTCTGTGATCATCTCACCGGGTGAAAGGATCGGAATTCCCGGAGGATAGCACATGACGGACTCGGCACTGATGCGGCCGATGGTAGCGTCAATAGGAATTGACTCCTTTTCTGCGTAGAAGGCCTCCTGAGGTGTGGCCTTTACTATGGGTGTCACGTACTCTGCGGAGAAGAAGCTCTGCTCAGGTTTGGAGTAGAGTCTTCGGATGTCGGCAAGGGCACCGGCGAGGCGCTCGATGTCCTGTAGACGGTCTCCGATGGAGATGTAAGCCATGACGTTGGACAGATCTCCGAACTCCATCTGGATGTCATATTCATCCCGAAGGAGGTCATAGACTTCGATTCCCGTAAGGCCGATGCTCCTGGTGTTGACCACCAGCTTGGTCTCGTCAAAGTCAAAAATGCTGCCGCCATTCTTGAGTTCGTGGCCGTAAGCGTAGTATCCACCTATATCATTTATCTCTTCCCTGGCGTACTTGGCCATTCCAGTGACCTTCTCAAAGCTCCCGGCACCGTTTAATGCCAGGTTCCTCCTTGAGATATCAAGGCTGCCAAGGAGAAGGTAGCTGGCGGAAGTTGTCTGGGTCAGATTCACTATCCTGCTGATGTAGCCAATGTTGGCATCCGGTCCGCACAGAAGGATCGAGCTCTGTGTAAGGCTCCCTCCCGACTTGTGCATGCTGATGGCTGCCATGTCGGCTCCGGCCGCCATACCGCTTAAGGGAAGTCCCGGCCCAAAATAAAGATGTGTGCCGTGAGCCTCGTCCACCAGCGCCTTCATTCCATGGGCGTGGGCAAGGTCCGTGATACCCTTGAGGTCTGAGCATATACCGTAGTAAGAGGGGTTGTTGATAAGTATGGCCTTCGCGTCAGGGTTGTCCCTGATGGCCTTCTCCACATCCCCTATCTCCATGCCCAGAGGAATCCCCAGCTTGGTGTCGACCTTGGGGTCAATATATACCGGAACAGCGCCGCACAGTATCAGAGCGTTTATGGCACTCTTGTGGACGTTCCTGGGCATGATTATCTTTTCCCCCATCTTGACACTGGAGAGCACCATGGCCTGAACCGCGCTGGTGGTTCCATTGACCATCATAAAGGCGTGGGACGCTCCAAAGGCATCTGCCATGAGCTCCTCGGCCTCCTTGATGACGGAAACCGGATGGCACAGGTTGTCCAGGGGCTTCATGGAATTGACGTCAATCCCAACGCATCTGTCCCCCAGGAAACTCACCAGCTCCGGGTTCCCTCTTCCCCTCTTGTGTCCCGGAACATCAAAGGGCACCACCCTCTGCTTCCTGAATCTCTCCAAAGCCTCATAGATCGGGGCTCTTCTCTGCTTTTCAATATCCAACTAAACTTCCTCCACTTATCCACCGCCAATGCGGCATACAAACAGCGAAAAGGAGTGGCACTCCATAAGGACATGCTACCCCTTGTTTTATCAAATTAATGCTGAATTAATCATACTATATATTTTGTTCTAATTAAAGTTTTTTAAGTAGTATTCTGTAATTATCCGTGGCCGAAACCGTGTTCCGGTCCACCGTCATGTCCCGGAAGGTCCCTTATGCTGCCCTCAGCATCCTGACTGGGCTCTGGAGGAGGCGGCGGTGGCTGACTGCCTTCATG
>JAEEGL016776340.1_pt1 | contig 29959 bp, 9 predicted proteins | sample 9134231 | NCBI WGS metagenome assembly JAEEGL01 (sample SAMN16246548, study PRJNA631951) | gut metagenome | biome: gut microbiome; feature: rumen; material: fiber-attached | host: Bos | place: Iran: Karaj | collected 2018-10 | reverse complement strand
TTGAAGGGCTGTTTTTGATGAGGCTAATGGCTTCACAGACGACTGTTACTTCAAGCTTCGTCTGCTGGCCCTACACGATGCCGGTATCACGCCATTCCTGTGAAGAACCAAACTTATATCTCAATCCTCCTGCTCATAATAGTAAGAATAGTCTATACCCTTCATGAAAATCTCGCGGTCGTCAATGCGGTCGGTGAGCGCATCGCGCAGCAGTTCACGTATTCTGTTGCTGTCCATCTCGCTTTCTATCATTACATTGAGATAGTCACGCTTGGCTATCTTACTCCAATCTACGCATAAGCCAAGTTGCTTCTTCAGGATGAGATCGAGCCAGATACGGGTAGAGCGGCCATTGCCCTCCATAAACGGGTGGGCCATATTCATCTCTACATATTTATCGACAATCTCATCGAAGTTCGTTTGTGGCATCTGCTCCACACTTTGTAGAAACGAGTGCAGATGTTCCGCCAGGCAGAAGATGGTATTCCCTTTGGAGATGGTGCGCAAAGCAGTCGGTAGCATATCGTTTACCATCGGCAGCTGTCATCTTCAGTTGACTACAGCGTGTAGTCAACTCATTCCCTGCTTTCTTCAGCCTGGTTTTCAAGACGCTCCAATACTTGTGAGGATTGGGACTTTCCGTAACGGCTGCCACAATATCCATAATGGAGAACCACCGTGCCTTACAAAAGTTGGCGGAAAGGTTGAGTGAGGCTGGACATGACACAGCCGTCTTGCGGTCGCTCGTCCGCGATGGGTGTCTCGCTCGTTTCGGATGAGCGTTACATCCGTCCGCGACGAGCGTGTAGTCCGTCCGCAATGGACGTGTGCTTCGTCCGCAACGGGCGTAGCGCCCGTAGGCCACGAGCGAGACTGAGTGTATGGGGTTGTAGGCAGAAAGTATATGAGTTGATGAAGTAAAACAAGTTGTTTTACCTTCGAAAGTGGCATACTTTGGTAAGCAAAACCTATGACTTTGAAAGGTAAAACAAGTTGTTTTACTTTGTCGGAAAGGCGAGTAGTGGGAGCTGGGACGGTCTTTTTGTATACGAACGACGGCCTTCTTGTATATGAACGACGGCCTTCTTGTAGTGGCTCGGCAGCCTCTTTGTATAGCAAGGACGGCTTCCTAGCTGTACTTGGAGGCTGTTGAGGTACTTCAAAAGTGCCGTGTTCGGTCGATGAGACACATCTATTGATTTTTCAAAAAGTAATATCACAAATATCACCAATGGTCTATCCTTTTGAACCATAATTGGTTAAAGTGTGATATTAATGGTGATATTGTGATATTAGAATTTCATTTTTAACAAAAATTACATGAATTTTCGCAGCCATTATGGCACGGGGGGCCTCGTTGCAAAACGATAGGAAAAAAAGGTGGGAAATGCCCTTTTTTGCCCCTCTAATATCACAATATCACCAATAATATCACCCTGCATGTAGCTGAAATACATACAGTTAGATGCAGTGTGATATTGGTGATATTAGGTTTTGAAAAAAATATAGATGTAGGTGCTATTAGTTGCTTGCAGATGGGTCGGTCACGGGTGCTTTAGCCTTGCGCAGACGTTCCGTCCGACGACTGATATAGAAAGCGAGGATGAGCAGAGCCACGCTCGTGCCAAATTGCACTGAGCTCTTCGAGATATAATGCATTGTCAGCGGATTGCCAACTATGACATCCACACAGAGGGCAGTCATAATGATATTTGTGAGTGCGAAATAGATACATATAAAGAAACGCCATATTGTACCCCAGACCCCGTAGCCGAACACCGGACCGTAGCCGAACAGGAACAAGAAGGGCACTACGAATGCCGTGCTCGTTCCTTCTGGTAATAAGGTATCGACCAAGTCCGTAAGCAGCATCAATGAACCTATTATCATCTGGATGAAAAACCCCTCTGGCAGGGTATGCCGGCTATGCAAGGGCGAGTAACGAAAGGCTATCCATGTAGGCAGGATGAGAAATGAGTTCAGGATGATGTATCCCCAGCCCATATTCGTGCTTACCCACTTCATGAATGCATCTAACGTGGCCGAGTCTCTTATGGGAGTATGATCTGGTCCCTCGCCTGGAATCATTTTGATGAGTGTAATGGCAACGCCTAACATGATGAGCAGCATGACGGGCGAATAATAGAGTTGCCGCCGGCCGTCCAGATAGTCGCGGATCAAGTAGCCTGGGCGCCAGATCAGGTGCCAAAGCGTGAGAGGCAGCGAGTGCTGTTCCACGTCCCACACATCGATGACCTTTACCCAGACCGTATTCCAGCTCAGTCTTCCCGTGCTTGCCTCCTGTCCGCAGCGAGGGCAATAGTTGCCCTCAAAGTCCTGGCCGCAGTTCAGGCAGTGGTGTTCCTTCCGACTCATGGGGGCATAGGTGCGCGGATTGCGCTGCCATGCACGAAAACGAGTGAATAGTTTTTTAATTATGTTCATTGGGGATGATTCTATGTTTATCTGACAAGAATGATTCGTTTTCCATTGATGTAGAGGCCGGCAGCGGTCGGCTTGCCACTAAGCCGACGACCGTCGATGGTGTACCAGTAGGCCGTGTCCTTGTCCGTCTGCATCTGTCCGGCCAAGTCTTGGATACCCGTGGCCGTTTGCAGATAGGCAACGCCTGCCGCGGCATCGATTTTTCCTTCGCCCCATCTGATGGGTGCGGTGGCCGTGAATTCATCATGACGCGAAGTGCGTGAAATGAGTTCCTTCACCTCGTCTAAGGTTAAGCTGGGATTGGCTTGCAACCATAGTGCGATGATGCCGCTCACGTGGGGACAGGACATCGAGGTGCCGCTGAGGGAGCTGTAGGGATAGCCTTGCCATTGCATGGATTCGGCAATCTCATTGTCGCAAGCGTAGTGATTGTAAGATGACACCACATTCGAACCGGGCGCACACACGAAGGGCTGGGTCACCCCGTTCACATATGCACCGTAGCTGGAGAACTCGGAGATGTCGTTAACAACGTCTAATGGATTATCAGATGTGCTTCCTGTATAGTTGCGGGAGATGGAGTTAGCCACATAGGAACCGACGCTGATGACGTGTTCGGTGGTGGTCCAGTCGCCTCCCGACATTTCACTGTCACCATAGGTATATCCTTCCAGAGGGGTAATCGGCAGGAAGAATCCTGAGACTTGTTCCCACATATCTATTTCCATTCCGGCTGTGGCATCTAACCAGATTGTTGGGCGCAATTTGCTGGTCAGGTTGCCGTAAATGGCGATTGTGAACAAAAGCTTGCCATTCGAGATGGTGCTACTTACATACACAAAACCATCAGTCATGTGCTGGGAAAGCCCTTCGTCGTCTCCGCTCTCGATGTAATAATAGTTTTCCTGGCCATAATCCAGACTGATGGTGTCCGAATTCCAGACAAACTCGTCGACGCCTGGTACATTTAGGCGAATGACTGCCCTTAGCTTGTCTGTTTCGTTCATCACATAGCGTGAGGCTCCTGTCACCACAGATGTGCAGACGCGCATTCTGTTACCGTCTTCGTCGAAGACGCTCCTGGGGAGTGCCAGGAAAGCCTTCATCGAGTTGTCGGTTTGGGTGAATAGCTTGTGTATGTGAATACTCTGACTGCCCTCGTTGCCCGCAGCGAATACCGGTATCGCATGGTTCGACAGTTCGCTGATGAGCTCGGGCATGGTTCCTGTACCGTCGTGTAATCCCGAATGAGCGTTCATGCTGCAACTGACCACCATGGGCTGCTCTATCTGGTCGGCATAATGCGCAGCAAACTGCAAGCAAATCTCATTGACATTCGTTCCGTCCAACGGTTTTGCCGACACCAGCACGATGTCGGCATCGGGAGCCATGCCGCCGAATCCTAACGGCGAGCGGGTGCCTGCGGCAATGCCTGTGGTGTGGGTGCCGTGGTCGTCTTTCTCTGAGTCGGTGGTGAGCGTGGCAATCAGCTCTGGCGTGTCGTAAACGGATCCTGGATAAGTGATTATACCGGCTTCAGGATCTTCGATGGTAAACTTGCGTCCGCCTTCATCGTTAGGCAGGTAGACGCAGCGCAGACGGCTGTTGCCATTGGCATCTTTGAAGGCCGGATGCTGGAAGTCGAAGCCCATATCAACCACACAAATAGTGACACCCTTGCCGGTATAGGCCATGTCACTGCCTTCCGAGGAGCCGTCAATCTCGCTGACACGAGTCTCTATGAGGGAATAGTCGGTGGCTAATCTGCCTTTTTGCGGTGCGTCGATATACGTCACGCCGTCGATGCCGGCAAGGTCGTTCACACGGTTGGCAGGAATGTTCACCACGGCCTGACGTCCTAATTTCGACAATATCGTTGCTCCCGTTTGACGAATCAGCGCAAAGGTCTGTTTCGCATCCTTCTCATCTACCGTCAGCACCAACTGGGCACAGTGAGCATCCGGCGCATTCGTCCGCTCTCCGTTGGTTTCATGGGCAGTGACTTTCTGTTTTTTCAGCGATAAGTGGGCCCAAGGCGAAAATTTCGTTTGACCAACACACGGTATGATGAAAGCGAAAATGAAAGCGAAAATAGTAAGAAGTCTATTTTTATTCATTGTTTCGGTTATTATCTGATTATGATTGTATATAATGTCATGCAAAATTACATGTTTTTTCCGTTTTTTCATTGTTCGCAACCAGACTTTAATATTCTTTAACTAGAGAGGGTGGGGCAGGGGCAGGTGGTGAACTGAATAGTTACTGGGGCAGGGGCGTTTCTCGGAAAATGTTAAATTCTCGTTAAAAGTCGTTTTTATTTTGTAAATATACTGATTTTGTTGTAAATTTGCAACCAAATATAACCTAATGATGAATCATTCGTCATATGTTACAAATTAGCACTTACTGAAAGTCTTAACACAAATAACTATCATATGAAACATTACCAACAATCGCACAATGATGCTATGCATCAATCGACGAAACAAGATAACAGGCTTCTGTGGCATCGCCACGGGTTATGTTACCTGCGGTTTTTCCTGATCAGTCTGCTGGTGGTATTCCTTATGTCACCCGTGTCAGCACAGGACTTTAAGCTCTTCTACGCCAACAACGTCACCGACGTGACCGACTTCGACAAGATTACAGAGCCGAATTCCGGTCTTGATTGGCGTCAAGTTACCGATACCGACATGGACGGCAACCAGGCCGAGGTGTATGCGGTGCATCAGATGCTGGCCTCGAAGGACATGAAAGGACTGGCACAGCAACAGCAGTTCTGGCGCATGCGCGACCACACGCTGCTCTGCTTCCACGTAGAGGACGACAACCCCTCGAAGCCCGACATGTACGAGGTGGTCGTGGAGGAACCCGTGACAGGCCAGAAGATGGTCCTGACGGTGACGAAGTACTTCTTTGTTAACGTACCGTTGCTCGTCAAGCCCCGCACCGAGTATTCCATCACCGTCTCACGTGTGTCAGACCCCACCCAGTGCATCCACTTCAGGTATAACGTATATGGCTGGAACGATGAAAAACTCTACATCTTCCAGCTCGACCGCAAGCGCCAGCTTACCAACAAGGACTATACCATGGAGTATGTCACTGGCTACATGGACGAGTACGGCTATATGCAGACCGACACTATCGAGCTGCACTTGAAGGCCAAGTCGTTTCAGAGTTTTTATGTGCCCGAGGGCCGCGACCTGATGGACGTCATTCTTGTGGGCGACGAGAACAAGCTGCGCATCAACAAGAAACGCCTGCATCCAGGCATAGACATTGATGACCGATATGAGCGTATGAGGCTGAGTCCCACCTTTGAGCTTGACAAGCATCAGGACCGTGAGTTGCTCAATTTCAACTGGCTGGGCAGTGGTCTGTTCGAGAAATACGACACCCTCTACCTCAATCTGTGGAACCACCGCAGCCAGCCCATCACTTCGGCAACAATCCATGTGGAGCAGGTCGACAGCAAGGGCATGCCGACCCACAGCCAGGAGGTGAAATATCTGGGCTACGACAGGAAACAGAAGTGCCACAAGGTGCTGACCATGGGCAGGCCTGCTTATGTTGAGATTCTGGCCAGAGGCTATTATCCCACTGTCTACAAGTACACCGGTGCTGCCGATGAGGAGACAGGCTTCGTGAGCGAAGAACGCTGCTCCGTCGACCTCACCCTGAGGCCCGGCAGTTGGGATGATGAAGAAATGGTGGTCAGCTCGCACCGCTTCCTCTATCTGTATGACGAGCGACAGGTGGTGGTGCGCAACAAGGAGGACTACCGCCTGTGCTCCATCCTGGAACAGGAGCTTACCGGACGTCAGGCAGCCGACACCATTACTTATATAGAAGACTGTGGCAATTCGTTCCCCAAGCTGCTTGACAACAAGCCCATCGACCGCTTTGCCAAGATGGAGATAACCTTCTCACGGCCGAAGGGCGGCACGACGCCTTCGAGCACGCTCACCTGTACCAATATAGACAGCCAGGTGACACGCGAGGCGAAGCAGGATGAGATCATCGTGGTGAATGCCAACGACTTCACGTCGTTCAGCCGCGACTACTACTTCGTGCGCTACGACCTGATTGGGGCCATACTCAAGGGCGAGGTTGCACGTCTGAAGCTGACGGCCGGTGACCTCTCGCTCGACTATTTCCCCCTGCTTTACCACTCTGATTTCGACCGCGGACAGGCACAGGAGATGGCTAACAAATATGCCAACGACAATGCCACCGGCGCACCGCCTAAGGGCAGCCTTATGAGTCGTTCCCTTTGGTCGGCATCGAATACTTCCGACTGGTGGGACAACCCGACACTGGCTCCACGCAAAATGGACGACCCCCATGCAGGTACTGAAGAAGATGATGATGACGGAGGCGATGCTTTTGCCGATGCCGGCCTGGACCTCAAGCTCCCCATTACCCTCAAGTTTAATGTGCGTCCTGTCAATATCTACACAGGCATTCAGATTGATTTCCTGAAACAGATTTTTGCGCTCAATGTTTCTCTCAAATGGAACAACAGCGACGATGGTAGCGATGAGACGAGCGAACTGCGTAAGGAATTAAGGGCAGACGAGGAAAACGATTGGTTTGGCAAAGAAGATGGTAAAGTCAAAGGAAACGCTGTAGGAGATGACCATGAGTACGACCGTTGGGTTTACGAGGAGATTGACGATATCTATAACATCAATACCAACTACATTGGTGGCGGCTTGTTCGGCGGTGCCACCGTTACGCTGCGGACGCCTTTAACAGACTGGAAGAAGTTCCAGCTCACTGAGGCTGCGGGAAATTTTGGAATTGGCTATGCCATGGCATGGGATCTTTTCAAGTCTCACCAGAAACTTGCGGATCTTAAAAGAATCCTGGATAAGGCAAGCTTTTTCAGTTTCAGTTTAGCCGCTGCTTTTGAAGCTAGTCTTCAGCTTGACCTCGGCATACACTCTTATGACTCGGATATGACCTCTTCAATGAATAGTTCCAACATGGGCGCATTTATCCAGGCCTCCCTCAAGGCAAAGCTCGGTGCTACGCTTGAAATGGGTCCCGGAGAATGGGCGACCAAAGCCAAGCCCTTCTTTAATTTCAAGGTAGGGCTTCGTGCGGGAGGTAAGCTGGGCGGCTATTTCAGAGCCGAATTACCCTTTGCAAGTAAAATTAAGAGCTCTGCCGGCTTACGTGTGCTGGGCATGGTCACGGGCGATGCTTATGCCAGCTTTAATCTTATTTGCCTCCATGTGTCAGCAAGAGCCGGATTCCGTCTATCCGGTGAAAAGCTTATTCCCGATAACGACCACAATCCTTTCCACAAGGACTTCCCCTACTGGATAGAGAAGCCCAAGGCCCGGGCTTTGGCCAACGCTTACCGCAGGTTGCCGACACCTGAGCCCGGTGAGTTCGGAAGCCTGCTCGTAGGCGATGTGGGCATGGATGCCAATCCCCACTTCCTGGGCAGTGGTACCATTGTCTATAACAACCTTGGCAAGGTTCAGGACTACAACGACGACCAGGTGACCACACTCAACATGAATAACATGCAGAAGGAGCGCCTTTCGGAAGAGGGCATAGCTGCCTCTAACCACATGCGCTCGAAGCGTGGCGAATACGAGGTGGTGGTCTATGAACAGATTAGCAAGAAGGTGGACAACGATGCCATTACCGACGACAATGTCGTAAGCACCAGTGTTGATGCTATGTCAACGTCGCGCATCCATGCTGCCTTCCGTCAGGGCAACGGACAATGGAATACCACCTTCGTGACGGGCGGCGAAAACGATGACTGTACCGACATGAACCCTGTGGTAACGATTCAGGACAACGGCAGTGCCGCCTGCATCTACAAGCACGGAAAGATTAGCTACGACCCGACGGCCGCAGCCAACTCTGATGACGCGGATGCCCTAGATCCCTCAGAAAATTATGAAAACTACACATTTACGGGCCAGCTAATGCTGCGTACCTATGACGGCAACAAGTGGAGCCAGCCCACACCGCTCTTCGACATTGACGACACCCACTCCGTAGGTAAATACGATCTGATCATGCGCAATGACACCGCTCTCGTGGCTGCCATTGTGGGTGAGGGAGACATGGAGCGCCAAGTGCTGCGCTACGCTTCTAAGCCCATGAACAACGACAAGGTTACCTATCTTGACGACGAGCTCAACGTCAACGACTTCTTCATGCTTCGCGTAGGCCAGAACTCGGTCGTCGCCATGACCTATCAGCCTACTGACTCCATCAGCGACATCTTTGTGAAGACACTCGACATGGACGGTACCAACGACAGCCGTATGGGTGCTGACCTGGGATTGAGATCCAGCAAGCCCTCGAAGGTGAAGATTATCTGCGACCGTGCCGCCGAGAATCTCGACGACTTTGCCGTGCTGTGGATGGAGACGAACAACGTCCGCTCACGTGAGGATGGATCTTTCGCCCTTGACAGCATGCGAACGGTGCTCAATGCTTCGCGCATACATCTTACTACTGCACCGCAGATTACGGCCCCCATCACTCTGGGCGCAGAGATTGACACCGTGCTCGTGATGATGGACTACGACGGATTCCTCGACGATGACTCCATCTCCGTAGTCTATACCCTTGCTGACCCCGAAAGTGGCGCAGGTATCATCATGCGAAGTGGCAAGGTGTTCTGCAATAACTTTGAGCATGAGGTGTCATACACCAGCTTGGCTCTGGAGAGCAGCAGCGCACTGCCCATTAATGTGAAGGTACGCAACACCGGCACGTCGGCCATCGAGAAGGTTGAGGCCAATATCAACGGACAGATTTTCGAGATTCCTGACTCATACGTGGCACCGCGACGCACACGCAACTTCACCGTGATGTATCCCATTGACGACGACTTCAACGGCTACATCTCCAGCTATGTCGACGTGACCTACAACAATGTATTTAAGTCGCGTGTCAGCCGCCGCCGTGGTGCACCCAGTAATGTGCGTCATCGCTCTCCGCAGAGGACCGACCGTGTATCGGTAGGAGAGGTGGACTGCATTGTTGTGAACCACAGCATTGAAAACGGCGAGAATACCTTCATCGTAGAACTGACCGACATGGGCCGTCTGCGTCCCGACATGGGTGTGCGCGTGGGTATCTATTCACACCCCAACGGAGGTGAGCCTCTCACTGACGTCAGCGAGGTGGTGGTGCCCGTTTCTGAGTTCATACAAATGGCCGATAAGCGCAAGTGCTTTGCCACTGTCTCCATAGGTGGTATCACGGAGCCCATCCAGGCATATATTAATGCCAAGGTGATGGAGCCTGCAATAGCTGGCGACTGCTGGAAACCAGTGTCTAACTCCTACCTGAAGTGCAATGCCTCGTTGGTGAACCTCTTCCCCACTGATGTGCCTACAGACATCCGCCGTCCCAAGCCTGTACTGGCAGGATCGGCTGACGACGCTCACCGCGTGGCTATAGGCTTGGAGAACGGAGGCGTAGTCTTCAGTAATCTCGTGCCCGGCGAAACAGTCCGCGTGTTCAGCGAAGACGGACGGGCATACTACAGCAAGACTGCTACCGGCACCACGCTCTATGTACCCATTTCCCGTAAGGGCGTCTATGTCCTCAGTGCTGGAGAGGAAGTGTTTAAGTTCCAATACTAATCTCGTCATGATGTGATAAAGAAACAACAACATAACGCAATAACGAAACAATAACAACATGAAAAAGACTATTATACGACTGGCGCTGTGCTTGATAGGGCTTTTGCCGACTATGCCCATAAGCGCTGACACTTGGGAGAACCACCGCGAGGCCCTCGACTATGAGGGCAAGGGCTCGCTGATAGACCCCATCGTCATTAGCACGCCAGGCCAGCTGGCAGAGTTTTCACACATGGTGAACGAAGGTAAATACCTTGATAATATGGTTGTCGTGCTGGCCAACGACATCGACCTCACCGCTACCGACGGTGACCAGCGGCGTGTCTGGGTTTCCATAGGAACCAAGGCGAATCCCTTCCGAGGTCTGTTCTTGGGATTCAACCCCAATGTGGAAGGATGGGAGAAGCGGGAACCGTATACCATCCGCGGTCTCTACTGCACAAGCGGTTCTGGCCTGTCGGGACTCTTTGGCGTATCCAGCGGTTTCATTGGCTATCTCAACGTCGTCGATGCTGAAATCAATGATACTTTTAGCGATGGTATGAGCGGCATAGTTTGTGGCATCAACAAATCATACTCCCTCTCCTGCTATGAGGATTTGAAAACATTCCGTTATTTCACCATTCCCGCTGCCATCTATTCCGTCAGGGCTGAAGGTAAAATCACTGCCTCCGGCGGTCTGAGTACCTCCTATTTGGGTGGCATGGTGGGCGACAATCAGGGCTCTGTGGTACATTCCACGGCAACGGTTATCGTCAGTAATGGCAATCGAGGCAACATGGGCGGTATAGCCGGCTGTAACTCTGGAACGATCTTTGATTGTGCTGCCGATGTCGACCTCCATACCGATGATTTTGGCACGAGCATGGGAGGCATAGTAGGTGCCATGAAGTCGGGAATCGTCGAGGCATGCGCTAGCACTGGTAACATCAACAGCCATGTGCTCCATGCCGGAGGCATCGTGGGACTCATGGAGCTGCAGAGCTACGTACGCGGATGTGTCGCTACTGCTCATATTGAAAGCTGGGGTGGTGCCGTGGGCGGTATCGTCGGTACGATGGGGCCTGACTCCAACTATCAGGAAGGCGACCCCACCGAGTCGAAGATTGAGAGCTGTGTCTTTGCCGGAAACATCACAGGCGACACCAGCCCCGTTGGTGGTATTTGTGGCAGCATGCAATGGACCAACAAAGAGGAGCGTATCGTCAATACCTTGGTCATTGGCACCAGTATCGTGAACGACAAATACAATACCCTCGTAGGTGAGTGTAAGGCCGAGCCTGTGCAGGCACTGAGTAACAGCTATTGGGACAAAGACTTCTTTGCAGGCACGAATATCACCAGTTATGAAGGTGACAACCCCAGGATGCCCAATACCGTAATGGCCCTTACCACCGAACTGCTTACCTCGGGCAAGTTGACCGATGCCCGTCTGCTCGACAATAATGAGGAGGCCGACTTCTACTTCAAGTTCCAGACGGGCTACTACCCCCGCTTGGTGGTGAACAAACAGTGGGGCGGCTATGGAAATATAAAGACCGACAACCTCATTTCTGAGGCCGGACTCCAGCTGTTTGGTTCCGACAATATCTATCGCGACAACACTGTTGTCCTGCCCGCAAGCTGGCTGGCTGCTGTGCCTGCCATTATTCCCAAGGGCGATGTTGCCTGGGACTTCGTTTCCAGTGTCACTCAAAAGGAGAAGACCGTCAGATGGAACGAAGACCAGCGCGATGTGTCGCTCAAGTCGACCATTAGCTTCCCGCGAAACAGCGGCATCATCAGAGTCAAGGATAATACGGCCCATGCCTATGCCAACGGCACCTTTACGGCTACCATGAGCTTTGATCCTACGAAGAAGATAGGTGCCGAGTGCAGCCGTCCGCAGCCACTGATACCCACTAAGCCCATCTTCTTCAATGCTACACCCGACCAGATATGGGATGGCTCCACAGCCACTGAGTATGCTGCCGGCAGCGGTCTGGCTGAGGATCCTTACATCATCAGGAACGGCGCACAGTTGGTACTTGCCCTTAACAACAATGAGGAGGGACAATGGTTTAAGCAACTCTGCGACATCACGCTCAACCCTGCTTATAGAGACAACATTCCGCAGGCGATGGGTAATTTCAAGGTCTGTATAAAACCCGCAAACGGGTGGAAAGGTGTCTATAATGGCGACGGGCACTACATCATACGCCCTTGCCTCAGCAATGTCAGCGACAACCAGTCGCTCTTTGGCGATGTGTCAGCAACAGGTCAGATATACGGACTTGGCTTGGTAGGTGGTTTCTGCTCAAGATTGGCATCGGCACTCCTGGCCAGCAATGTCGATGGCAAGATTTACAACTGCATTGTGCAGGGTGTCCTGACGCCAGCGGTAAGTCAACATTCCGACTACCACATCAATGGCAGTGGTGGCATCTGCACCTCAGTGGGCAAAAACAATCCTGAAGCCGTAGTGGAGGACTGCATTGGAGCCGTCTACTGCACCAAGATCTTCAGCGACTTCAATCCTTTGGTATGCCTGAATGACCAAAGCAAGGGAACTGTGCGCAACTGCCTTGTTACTGCACCCGTGTATTATGGCGACCAGAACTACAGCAATAGTGGCCTCACTGCTGCGGGGAAGAGCTATATCAAGGACTGCTATTGGCTGAAGGGCTGTGAAAACACTACTGAAGGCCACACACTTGAGGAAATCATAGAAGCACTCGGAAGTCGGGAACGCTGGCAGACCAGTGAAAACTATTACTTCCCCATGCTCAAGACATTTGCCGATAGCGATATGGGTCAGCTGCTGATGCTGCCGGTGCGTACCGACCTTGAGGATGCCACCTATGCGAACAGCCTGCTCGATGTCAGGCAACACCTGCTCTTCGAACCGGGAGGGGCAACATGGGGACGTTCCACTGTAAACTTTAACTATTTCGAGGCCGACACCGAAATAGGTGTCGTCACACCAATTCTTACATCCGTACCGCCCCAAAACACCAGCTCCAATCCGAGGAGCAGAGATATTGTTGGCGTGCATTACCTCATTCCCCAGCAAGGCAAGTTTGTCAATATCATCCCGCTGCGCACCAGTTCAGAGTTTGTTAATCCTGGCATCACCTTCGTGGATAAGAATGCCCTGCAAGCGTGCCTCGAAGCCTTCAATACCGACCACGACGCCCAACACCTCTCGTTGATGGAGCTGAGTGCCGTTACCAACGAGCAGGCGCTCACCGCCTTTCAGACAGCGACGGCACGTGACATCGTACGTTTCCCTGAGTTCCGTCTGTTCAAGAGCGTCACCAAGCTCACTACGCAGCTCAACAATTTGTATAAATTGGAAGAAGTACGACTGCCCTACACCCTGAAGACCATAGGCAGCGATGCCTTTATTGGATGCACAAATCTGAAAAGTATTACCGTGCCGGCGAAAGTCACCAACGTAGATCCGCATCCTTTCTATGGCTCAGGCATCGAGAATGTCTACGTTGACCGCTTCAGTGCCGATTTCAAGAGCCGTGACGGCATGCTCTTCGACGTGAGCAACACCCTTATAGCCTATCCCAACGGCCGACCGGCAGCTGAGGAAATCACCATCAGTGGCGATGTCAACCGCATTGAGGAGGGAGCCCTCTACAAGCTGCCGATGCTCAAGAGCCTGTACCTCGACCTAGATGACTATAACCGCATCGTTCCCGAGCTGGCAGAGGGCGGCATTGAGACCGTCGACGGCAACCTCATCGATGTCTATATAAAGGATGGCACCTTCGACCAGCAGGTGTACGACGAGATGCTCAACGACTACTCATGGGAGGAGTATGCCGAGGATAACCGTCTGCACCGCTACTATCCGTTGAAGATTGACGAGACCCTCACAGGCTCCTTCTACATCGGATTCGACACAAAGCTGTCAGAAGAACTCACACCCTATATCGCCACGCAGATGCGCCCCATCTTGAATGCGGTCTTCTTGCAGGAGGTGAGCCGCGAGGTGCCGTTAGGGTCACCCGTGGTGGTCTTTGCTTCTAAACCAGGCGTCTACCATCTCTCGCCCAGCCCTGACCCGCTTGAGCAGTGGAAGATGTATGAGAACCGTCTCAGCGTTTCTGGTATCGACGGTGTGCCCGTCTATCAGGAGGATGCGTCAGAGGGCAATATCTACACCCTGCAGAGGGGTGAAGACGGCAAGCCGGGCTTCTACCTGCACCGTGAAGAAATGGTGCCTCCTTTCCATGCTTTCCTGAAATACAACAACCTCGACTACGACCTCGGCCCGAATGTCTTTTTCGGACTCGCCTTCCTTGTGTCTGACAACAGCGACTTCAAATATTGGGGCTGCTACGACGGACATGCCATTTTGAGCGGCTACAGCGGAGCTGGCGGCAAAAACCTGGTAATCCCTGAAACCATCACCGCCTTCTTCGATGGCGAGCAGCATGAGTTCCAGGTGACAGATATGGACGAGGCATGGTTGAAGGATGCCAAGGTCGATGTCTGGAGCATCGACTTCACGAAGAACAGCCTGTTGAAGAATGTCAAGGTGGACCGCACCGACCAAAGGAATCCTTTCTACCGCATGGATCAGCGCACCATCATCTACCTGCCCGAAGGCCAAGGCTTCACGGCTGCCGAGGGTGAGCAGAACGTGGTCATCGGCACCGAGTGCCAGCAGCTGAACCTCACCGACGGATGGGGATTCCTGCCCCCCTACGACTTCACGACCGAGAAGGCCACCTACGACCGTGTGTTCTCGGCCGTTGACAATGGCGACGGCACTTGGACCTCGAAGGCCTACAGCGTCTGCCTGCCCTATCCTGTCTATCTCGATATGGAAGAGGTGCTTGATAAAGGCTTGGCCATCTATGAACTATGGAACATCAACGAGCAAACAGGACAGTTCATCTTCTCTAACGCAACCCCCAACCATCTCTTGGCCGGGCATAGCTATGTGCTGGTTGTGAAGAACGGGGCTGTCCAGCTCAATTCAGACAAGAGCAAACTTCCAGATTGGGTACAAGCCGACCTTGAGGTAAAGGCAAATCCCTATGATAACGGGGAAGTCTATTTCTCAACAGATAATGCGAACGAGAATGTTGATCCTGCCGGACTATGGGCGGGCACCTTCATGCCAATGAGTAATGCTGACTGCAGGGCAAAGAAGACCTACATCATACAGAAAGACGGATATTTCCGCCGTATCACCAACAACACGGTGAACATCACCTCTTTCCGAGCTTTCTTCCAGCCTGAAAAGAGCCTCAAGCGCAACGGCTACAAGATGGTGTTCGATTATCACGAGGAGGGCGAAGACGATGATATCATCATCGACTTCCCGGCCGAAGGATATGAGAGCGATGGCGACATGCCTCCCTACGACGATGAGGTTACTGTGGGCATTGTGCCAGTCGTGCATGATTCTCACTCCGCTTTCGAAGGGGAAGACGCCTATTATGACCTCCAGGGCCGCCGCCTCCAAGGCAAGCCTGCAAAAGGATTGTATATCTATAAAGGCATAAAAGTGAGAAGATAAAAACACAGGTCTTTGTCACGAACCGGCCAGCATACCTACATGTTTGGCCGGGTTGCGACTAACTTCACGAAGTTAAAATTGAGATATGAAAGAGAAAACTATACTGACGCTTATCGCCCTGCTCGCAGGCTTTGTCAATGTATGGGCGGATGATACACCGAGAAACAATGACAGCTGGTGGAACCATTCAGCCAGTAACTTTCCAGATTACTCTTCCACTACGACATTTGATATTGATACGAAATATAAACTTGCAAGCGTTGCCGGATTGGTTAACAGTGGCTATGACTTCGAAGGTAAGACTTTGAACCTAACAACCGATATCGATCTCAGTGACTACTACTGGGTGCCAATAGGAAGAACGTCGAATTGTCCTTTTAAGGGAACTTTTAATTTCAATGGCAAAACTGTCAGTAGGATATATAATAACCCCAATAATCCTTCTATTACGAATGACGACCCGACAAACACGGACATCGGTGGTCTCTTTGGCTATATCGGTGAAGGAGGATGCGTCACTGGCCTGAAGCTGGAGCATAGCCACCTTTGCGGCAAGAATAATGTGGGCGGCATTGCAGCCTACAACAATGGCACTATTACCGACTGTATAGTGGAAAGCACCGTCAACGTCTCTGCCACAGCAACTAATACTTCCTTGGGGGGCATTGCGGCTGCAAACGGCGGAACAATTTCTGGCTGTGTCAGTTCTGCGGTATTTAGCAATACCAATAGTCCTAACATTGGTGGATTGATAGGCCAAAAAGGCAATGGCGTAATTAAGGACTGCCTTTATTTGGGAACATTAGGATCTTTAAGTGGCGGTAAAGTCATCGGTAATACAGAAGATGCTTATGCTACAAACAACAACATGTGCCCAATCAGGGTCAACAATGTTAGCCAAAACAATGTAATAGAAGCTAATACCATATCGAATGGATCCACTGCCGTTACTATCAACTACTTAGATCAAACAACTGAATACCCTCAAACGGGTATCAAAGCTTTTGTCAAGGGACTTTGGTATGATAATGTGTATTACTATCCTGAATCAGGAGGCGGTGGTTCCATCAATTTCACTGTATCGACCCATACTACGGGCTATAAAGTTCAAGAAGTAAGACTCAAACATGATTATAACTTAAATAATGTACTTGAAGCCCAAAATGGCATTTACACCATACTTAGCGGCGGTTATGTATACCCGCTCACTATTGTTTCAACTGTAGTACTTGAATCTGGAGCGGGTATTTCTGGTAACCCATATACTATTGAAACGGAAGATGATTGGGACGATTTTGTCAGATTGGTTAATGCTGGCTACAGCTTCAGTGGGGAATACGTCAAACTTGAAAATAATATTCAATTTGGCAAGTGGGAATGGCAAGCCTACAATGAAACAGGCCCCAAGAGCATGCTGGTGGGTACGCCTGATCATCCGTTTAAAGGAACATTCTTGGGTAACGACAAAAGGTTGACATTCGACATCAGTGGACAGGTTTGCTACATTGCTCCCTTCCGTTTTATTGATGGAGCAACCATCCAGGACCTCATTATAGACGGAATGATCATGAACTCACAGACCAAGTATGATTATGGACGTTATACGGCGGGCCTCGTTGCCAATGCCTCAGGCAACTGCGAGATTCGTAACTGCGTAGTAATGGGCACCGTGCAGAGTGCCATTCAAAGTACGTGGTCGTCGTCAAAAGGTGGATTCATTGCTAACATAAGTAGTGGCCGTACTGACATGTCTGGTTGTGTTTTCATCGGAAACATTTATTCCAATGGAACCCACAACGGTGTGGGCGGCCTCGTGGGCTATGTGAAGTCAGAGGCAGGACTGTCTCTTCAGGCATGTCTCTTTGCTCCGATGAATAATACCAGTGGTACAGCTAATGGCTGCCGTACCTTGGCCCGCTCTAACAGCACATCCACAGTCACTATTAATAATTGCTTGTACACTAATGCTCTTGGCGAGGCTGAAGGGACACCGTGTGTAGTTACTACTGATCCTGATGCTTTTACTGGTGAACCTGTCAACTATGGATTTATCAAGTGGTATGCGGATAAAGGTATCTGTTACAGCTATAACGACGACAATGGCAACTATTACAATAGCTATTACAAAATAGCAGAAGAAACTAGTTCTGATAACATCGAGCTATCAAATGGAAATGTAAATAGTGGCGCCCTTGCTCTTTATAAGGGTCAAACCAAAAACGTGACAATAACGGGCCGCAAGCTTAATGCTGGTAAGTGGAACACCCTCTGCCTGCCGTTCGATGTCAGTGCTGATCAGATAGCCAATGAGACGAACCCGCTGTATAAGGCAGAGATAAGGGAACTCGACTTCACTAATTCTTACGATGCTGCTGGTGTCATTGACAATAATGTTGATGATGATTATTACACCCATTACGATGACTGGGAGGAAAAACTCTATCTCTATTTCAAGCAAACGACAGAGATAAAGGCTGGCAAACCCTATATTGTAAAGCCTAAAAGTCTAATCGAGAACCCAACATTCAACAATGTGCAGATTGCCCGGAGTAGTGCTTTCATAGAAAGTGGCGATGTGGGAGTATTCTTCGTAGGCAATTTCGATCCTGCTCCACTTGAAAAGGGCAACACATTCAACCTCTACCTCGGCTCTGACGACAAACTCTACTATCCAGGCACAGAGAATTTTAAGGTAAATGCTTTCCGTGCTTATTTCCTCGTGGATTCTTCTGATGCTGGAGCCTCTGAGTCAGATGATGTCCGCTCCATCTATCTGAACTTCGGCGACGATGAACCGTCTGTCGTCAGGGATATTGACAATGGACAATGGAAAACGGATAATGTAGTTTATGACCTAAACGGCCGCAAGGTCAATGTTCCGTTGAAGAAGGGTCTGTACATCAGGAACGGCCGAAAGGTCGTGATTAAATAACCGAACACGATTATGACAATGAACAAGAAAACTTATCAAGCACCAAGGACGAAAACTTTCATCCTCCATCACGAGCAGCACCTCCTCGATGCCAGCAGCCCATTGGATTTTTCAAGCAACACTTTGGGATGGGGTGGCCAAGGTTCCGACGATAATGGCGGCTCTGAAGCGTGTTCCCGCGGTGGCGACTGGGGTGATGAATAAAGCGAATGATGCGGTATTTAGTGTTTTTTACAAATCAGTTTGCCCTAAAATTAAAGGAAAGAAGATGAAAAGATACGTAAAACCCCAAATGAGAGTCTATATCATAGCAAGCCGTTTGCTTGAAGGTAGTACTGCAACATTAATGGTAGGTCCCGATGAAGAGGGGAATGGTGAAGTGCTGTAATGAAGTCTCGGCAATGAAAAGAAAGGTAATGAAGACTAACATAGAACGAACATAATATGGGCTTTAATTTCAAATCCCTGTCGTCGCTCTTTCTGATGATGCTGGTGACGACAAGTGTCGATGCACAGAGCTTCGACTTGTACTTCTCGAACAATGTTACCGATGTCGAGAACTTGAACGATGAGACGATAGAAGAGTACCAGAATGGGCTGAAGTGGACCAAGATAGACCATAGCACGCAGAACGTCTACAGCAACTATGTGGAGGTGAACGAGGTGAAGCAGATGTTTGCTTCCACCCGTATGAAGACGCGTGCCGACCAGCAGCAGTTCTGGCGTATGCGCGACCATTCGCTGCTCTGTTTCCGTATCAACAACGGCGACGGTAAGACGGGCGAATATGGCGTAGAGGCCACCGACGGCTACGGCACCGTACTCTCGTTGACCGTGACGAAGTATTTCTACTCAAACATCCCGCTGCAGGATAAGCCCATAGAGTTCAAGGTGTGGAAGATTGGCGAGGTGGGTGACACGGTGCGCTTCAAGTATGCCAGCGACGACTGGAACGACGAGCAGCTCTACATCTTCCAGCTGGACTCCAAGCGCCAGCTTGACGGCGAGAGCTATACGCTGGAATATGACCTGAGCTATGCCGACGAGGATGGCGACCTGCAGGAGGAGAAGCACTATCTCGAACTGAAGAGCCGTAACTTCCAGAGTTTCTATGTTTCTCCCGACAAGACACTGGGCGACATCTTCCTGATGTCAGGCAGTACGACGGCACCTAAGGAGGGTCAGAAGAAACTTCGCCTGAATCTGAAACGTCTCATTCCCGGTGTGACGCCCTACAACAAGTATTCTGACCTGACGCTGACTACACGCTTCGTGCTCGACAAACACGAGAACCGCGAGTTGGTGAACTTCAACTGGATAGGCTCTGGCCTGTACGAGCGTTTCGACACCCTGTACGTCAAGCTCAAGAAACCCAACGGCGACGATATCCGCTCGGCTCGCATGAATGTGGTGCAGGTGGATGAGAACGGCAATGAGGTGCTGGGCGGAGCGCCCGTGAAGTATGAGGGCTGGGACGAAGGTCGTAAGGTGCACAAGGTGCTCACCAATGGCAATCCCGCCTACATCGAGATACTTCCGCCTGCCAGGAGCAACACGTTCTACCCGCTGGTGCTGAAATACCGTGGTGCCACTGACCCCCTGACAAACATTGTTGACGAGGAGCGCTGCGTGGCTGAGGTCATGGCCGTCATGGGCAACGTCAACTATGCCGACTTCGCCATCAGCAGTCAGCTGTTCAGGGGCCTGCACGACGAGAAGCGGATTGTCATGTATCGTGGTGAGGAGCACGCCTTGGTGACCTTGGAGGAGTATGACCTCAACGGACGCGCCCTTACTGACGAAGTGCCCTTCTCGGCCGACGGATGCCAGGACGGGCTGAAGATTTTCAAGGGCAGACCCATCGATAAGTACGGCGAGGTGCTTATCACCTTCTCCACGCCCAAGAACGGCGCACGGGCACTCCGTCGCGCTATGGCCAACGCCCCCGAGCTGAAGGTCTACGACGTCGACAACAACAATGCACTGTTGCAGACCATCTATCCTAAGGATGGATCCACGTCAGTGAGCTTCTCGAAGTTCGAGCGCGACTACTACGACGTCGGTTATGACATCACCGATCTGGCCCTCGACAAACAGTGCCGACTGAAGCTCGTCTCAGGCAACAAGGTCTATGACAAGCTGCCCTACTTCAGCCGGTTCCTCTTTGAGCGACAGGCGAAACAAGACGAGGCGGAGCAGGGGACCGCCACTCTTCTCCGCGGCATGATGGGAGGCAACACAGACAAGCCTTGCGATTACGACATGGATTCCCAATTCTCCTTTGGCCTCCCCGTCAACCTTAAGTGGGAGTCACCCATCAAGGGACTCTCTATCAGTACGTCATTCTTCTGGGATATTTTAAGAAAAAGCCTGAACTACAAGTTAACTATCCAGTACAGGAAGGATAACAAATTCCAGGACGAACATGGAAACCCCGACGGCAGCAAGAGGTCGCAGATGCGTCAGGACTTTGAGGAGTACCGTGATTGGGACAAGTTCAAAACACAAAACAATGAAGGAGACATGGTTGTCGATAAGCCTGGGGGCCTTTCTGGCGGTTTGGCCGGAGATAACCAACAGAAACTCGACTCCTGGGTGTTCGAAGAGTTCGACGATATCTTCTCCCTGCCAGTGCCCGGCTTTAGCATAACTGGCGGCTTCAAAATGGCAGGCTTCATAGGCAGTCTGAAAAAAGCCAAGGACGAGAATGGTGAATCCAAGGGTGCGTTTACTATCTCTTATGCACAGGGATTCATCAAGTTAGCCTACGGCGCCTTCATTAAGAACCCTGCCAAGATGCTGAGCGAGAGGTTCCCTTCACTGAAGAAAATAGGCGAAAAGCTCGAAGAAAATGCCTCTTGGCTCTCCGTCAACGCCTTGGCTGAGGCAGCGGTAGAACTGACCTTGGGCTATAAGAACTATCAGGCAAAGGATTACGGGTGGGACAGCAATACGGGAGTGTTGTTAGCACAGGCCATGGTGACAGCTCGTGGCGGCATCAATGCCGAGATACACACCCCGCCCAACCCATTGCTTCACGTCGGAGCCGGAGTGCGGGCAGGTGTCAAGCTCGGTCTGGGCTATGCCTTAGCATTTGGTGAAGACACGGACCACGGAGGCAAGTTTGTTGGACTGGTAGGTGTTGAGGGCTATGCGTACGCTCGCGGAGTTGTCCTTAATGCCAAGATTGCAGCAGAGGCACATGTTGGAAAACGGATACTGTTCCCCGAAAGCAGGAACAACAACAAAAACCCCTTCCACCCCAAGTATCCTTGGTGGGCTATCGAATCATCTCGTGAATTGCCTTCATACAGCACATTCTGGAACAATCCGAGCTTGAGTGCGAATCCCGTCTCGCCTTGGAACACGACGGCTGACAGCGATGAGCAGACGGGTGCAGAGAGTGTCGTCTATGGAAAGGAGATTGTCTCTGACGTAGCCAGTACGGCCAACCCCCACTTCCTCGACGAGCACACCATCGTCTATGACGCACCAGGTACGGACGACGACCTCAACAGCGCACATATCGCCCTGCTGGACACTAAGACGAACACTGTGCAACGACTCTCGAAGGAAGGGGTGAGGGCCGCGAATCACATGCGCTCGAAGAACACCACACACGAGGTAGTGGTCTATGAGGAGATGACACGCCCCATCACAGCCGATGAGATCAATGCCGACACCAATGGCGAAGAACTGGCACGTGAGCAGAGCATCGTGGCTCAGGTACGCGACTACGACGTCAATGCCCCCGACATGGACTGGCACCGCTATGTGGTGTGCGCTGCCACTGGCGACGTCGTGAACAGCAAGCCCGTGGTCACACAGCAGGAGGACGGACGCGTCGCCTGTATCTGGCAGCAGGGACACATCCTGCCCATCAGCAGCCAGGCACGAAAAATGTTCGCCAAACACAAGGCCTCAGCAGCTCCATTAGCCTCAGAGACCTCAGAATCCTCAGAAGCCAATGACACTACCGATGTGATATTTGATGCAGGCTACACGTCGGCCATGAACGGACACCTCATGCTGTCGGTCTTTGACCATGGCGAGTGGAGCAAACCCATCAAGCTCTTCGAACTCAACGAGACAAACGTCGCCAAGCAGTACGATCTCGTCATGCGCAACGACACCGTACTCGTAGGCATGAATATGACACGCAACTTCTACGACGACGAGAAACGCTGCAACCAGTTCACATTCGCATCAATCCCCTTCAACACCATGGAACCCACCTATGTCGAGGAGCGACTGCACCCCATGCGCTTCTTCATGAACCGCGTCGGCGACAATGCCGTCGTCGCCATGCTCTACGAGAAGAACGACACGCTGACGGACATCTTTGTGAAGACGCTTGCCATGGACGGCTACGCCAATGGCACAGGAGGCAATGACCTCGGCGCCAACTTCTGCTCACCTAATCTTGTTAAGATTATATGCGACCGCGAGGCAGCCAACCTCGACGACTTCGCCATCCTATGGGCTGAGATGAGCAATACTGTACATGGTGACAATGCCACCGCCCAAACCAGCGGCGAAGCACGCATGATACTGAACGCATCGCGCATCTCACTACAGCCGTCCTTCTGTATCACCGCACCACTGACGATGGGAGCCGAGAAAGAGGGCATGCTCATGAACGACTTCGACGGATTCCTCGACGACCAGCATATGAAGGTGGTCTATTCCCTTAGCAGTCTGGAGGACGGTGCTGCTGTCGTCATGGAGAACGAACGCTACTTCAGCAACGGATTCCTCTTCGATGTCAACGTCAAGAATCAGGCACTACTGGGCAGCAGCACACTGCCCGTCACCGTCACTGTCTACAATACCGGTACGTCGCCAATCAGCAACGTCACGCCAACCATCAACGGACAGACGTTCAACATCGAGAGTTCATGGGTGCAGCCCCTCAGCCAACGTGACTTCGACATCGAATACCCTATCGACGACAACTTCACTGGCTATCTGGAGACATCCGTCAAGGTGGATTATCAGAACGTCTTCCGAGCCAGGTACCACGCCATGCACCGCAACAGGAGCTTAGAGACACAAACCTCGAACGTAAACAAGACTCGGGCGTTGCTGGAGGACATACAACTGCGCATACTCGGACAGGACATCGAGGGAGGAAGCAACACCTTCGCTGTGGAACTCACAGACCGCTCACCCAGAGGACTGCGCTCCGATTGTGTAGTACGTGTGGGCCTCTATCCCAGGCCTGAGCGATGCGCCCCCATCTCCGACGATGCCGTGACGGTGGTGCGTGCATCCGATTTCGAGATCATCGGCGGCCAGCGCAAGGCTTACGCCAAGGTGACCATTCCTGGCATCATCGAGACAACATCAGCCTATATGCTGTGCCACGTCATCGACGAGTCAGTCACTGACCCCGAAGAGGATCCCGCTGTGGAGAACCGCCACTTTGTGGAAAACATCCATCTGGTCTATCTCCAACCCAGCAACGACCCCACTGACATCAACCCCGTACGTTTCGAAGAAAACAAGAACGCCCTTGACGTCAAGGTCACCCCTGAGGACGGCGGCGTGCGCATTAGCGGACTGCCCGTCAGCGACGATAACAACAAATACCGCATCCGCATCTTCGAGGCTGACGGCATACTGCACTTTACCACCGTCAGCACGAGCAGCACCCTGTTCGTGCCGCTCAGCCAGCACGGTGTCTATATGCTCAGCACGGGCAAGGATGTCTTGAAGTTCAACTATTAAAAAAGTCAAGTATCATGAAACGAGTATTGTCTATCATAGCCGCCCTGCTGCTGACGCTTACAACAGCATGGGCTCAGCCGTCAGGCAAATGGACGGATGCAGGTAACTATGCGGAAAACTATAAAAGTATAGAAAATACAGAAAGCTCTCGTACAATCCATATAGAGACGGCAGAACAGCTGGCTAAGTTTGCAAAGGATTACCCAAGTTCTTACGCTAGAGACTGGTATGTCTATCTGGATGATGACATTAACTTGAGCGCCCATTACTGGGAACCCATCTCTGCCGAATATGGCTATTTAGATAATTATAAGTTGGTCTTCATGGGTCAGGACCATAAGATTACCGGCATGATTATTCAAGGTCAGACAGTATTTGCCGGACTGTTTAAGAGGGCTGCTAACCTGACTATAAAGGATCTGACCATTAGCAATGCGCAGATTGATGGCGGTGACGCACGGTATGCAGGATTCTTTGCCGGCTATACCGAGAACAGCACCATGAGCAATTGTACGGTCGAGAACTCCACACTCACCATGGGCTCATCGGGCTGTAAAAACAATTCCTATGGTGGCGGATTGGTCGGAGAGATTTACATATCAGCGTCAAGTTCCATTGTGGACTTTAGCAGTAATAAAGTGGTTAATACCAAACTGACGGAACAGTCAGGACTTGGGGCAATAGGCGGACTATTCGGCTCTGTGAAAAGTTTAAAAAAACTTGATGTCATAGATTGTCACACCAACGTAGAGATTACCTGCCATCCAAGATTCGAAGGCAAGTCGGCTGTGGTTGGTGGACTGGTGGGCGATATGCAGGTGGAGAATAATACTAAGAAGGAGGTGGCGTTCAGCTATTGTTCGTCGTCTGGCTCGATGACGACTTATGAGAGCAGTGGCGGACTGATAGGCCATAACTCATCGATGGTGTTAATAGAAGATTGTGTTTCCTCGTTGGCCATCGAGTGTCATCATGACGGCGTGAGTTGTGGCGGACTGCTGGGTAACACTGCTGCGGGTTCAAGCACCACTATCATCAACTCATTCTCGTCGTCCTATCTTTATAGTTCCGACAATGCGATAGTCGGAGGCTTGGTAGGCAGCGTACGTGCAAGTACATGTTACCTCACTTCCAGCACCTATGCAGGCACCATCTTTGGTAATACGCAATACGGTGGAGCCGTCGTCGGATACATGCCCTCTGATGTTTCTCAGACGATAAAGAGTAATCATACTATCAATGGCGTCGTCTACGATCGCTCCCTCTGCAACCTGCCGGCTATAGGCAATGCCGACGGATTTACCGAGGATGAGGTTACAAGCAAGAAGTCGAAGGAACTGGCCAGCGACGAAGATCCGTACAAAAGTCTCCTGATGGCACCTATCGATGTCAGGATAGCGGCTGAAAACAAATTAGGTAGAAAGATGTGCTACGAGGACAACATCATGTTGGCGGCTATCCCCTTCTATGTTAAAGACCCGCTGCACTCCTACTTCTGCTCATGGCAGGTGACCACCGTCTCCGAGCTGACACCCATCGCCTACAATCGCTCCACGAAGAGAGCACTGGGCATGTTCGACTTGGTGAAAGCACCCAATGGCGCCGCCTGCGAGACGTTCCTCAAACTCGAGGAGGATGCCGAGTCGGCTGTGAAGACCATCACGCCCTTGGACCCGGGAGAGGCCGACGTCGTCGTCACATACTATAATGAGGAAACGAAGAAGAGCCTGCAACGCAAGGTGCACCTCGTCGTCACCTACGGCATTCCCTGGAACAACAATGAGCCCTCCGACTTCCCTGGCGGCAACGGCGCTATCAACGACCCCTACCTCATTCAGAATGCTACCCAGCTCCTGCGCGTCGCTAACAACAAAGAGGTGTACAACCGTAGCGACATGTACTATCGCCTGACCAACGACATCTTCCTCAATACCAGCCTCTTGCAGGCGGACGAGACGGCGAAGAGCGGAGCCAAGGTGTGGACACCCGTGGAGTGGCACGCCAATCTCGACGGCAGCGGCAATAGCATCTACGGCGCCTATATCACGAGCTATATCGAGAAGGCACGCATCGAGAAATTGTACAAAGGTTCTGCAGAACCCAAACTCTTTTATAAAGAATACAATACGGCAGGTCTGTTCAGTATCCTCAGTGGTCATGTCCACGACATGGGCATCGTCGACAGCTACCTTTCTATTGAAACGTCCGTCACAGGAAGCGTCCGTAGTGGCCTCCTGTGTGGCTTGATGACGGGTGAAGCGAAGGTAGAACGGTGTCTGTTCCACGGCATTGTTGACAACCGCAATTTCTGTGGCGGTGTAGCAGGTAATGGCGGTGAAATCGATTTAGATAACTCAATAAGAGAGAATAGATCAGTGAGTAACCCTGTAATCGTCAAATCCGGCATCGTAGAGGACTGCTTTGCCTGTGTCCACGTGGAATACGGACTGCATAAGAATAATACTGCTACGTCAACGGGCACCGGCAGCGGCATTGCCGGCTCTAACGTCAAACAGATCAATCGCTGTGTCTTTACGGGCAAGGTCGAGAACTTTGAATACCGCCGAGGCATAGCTCCTACTCCGGACACTTCCGTCTCAGATGTCACCACCTGGTATTTCGACAAGCAGCAGATGACAGCGGAATTCCAGACGACACAAGGGACAGGCGAGCATACCACTGCCGAGATGATAGGTGGCGACATCTTTGCCGGCAGCAGCGTGTGGCAGCACGAGAAGGGACGCTACCCCATGCTCAAGCAGTTTGCCAAGACACCCTACGGCGACATCCTCTCCATGCCGGTGCTCTTCGGCGATGGCGACAGGGCAGGCCACGTGACGAAGATCTTCGAGTTCCCCACAGACAATGTCACCTGGACGGCATCCCATGGCGATATCTACGTCGATGTCATCAACGAGTGTGGCGCTGCGTCGCCCATAAGTACCGGTGCTGACTATATCTCTGTACGTACCAACGAATCCAATAGCGAGTGCACCAAGGCGCTGCGCGTCATGCATCTCGATGTCGTCGTGCCCTATGGTACCATCGTCGGCATCGACTTCAAGGATGTGAACTGCAAGAAGGCATGGCTGACGGCATTAGGAAAGAATGTAGACACCGGCGTGGTGACGTTGCGCGATGCCGTGACGTTGAAGTCGAACTATCTGGAGTCTGAGAGCGATGTTGACAAAATAGAGGCATTCAATACCGCAGCAATGGCGAACCATGTGACAGCCTTCCCTGAGTTGCGCTTCTTCACAGGCATCAAGGTGTTGAAGCCCGACCTCCTCTCCGGCCTCAGTGACCTGACGGAGGTGGAGCTGCCCCGACAGCTGACAGCCATCGGCCCCGAAGTGTTCAGCGGCTGCACCAGCCTGGAGTCGGTGACCATCCCCACCACCACCGTGGCCATAGAACCCGGTGTGCTCGACGGCTCCAGCATCAAGGACATCTACGTGGAGCCGAGGAACGTCTACTTCGAGGTGCGCGACCATGCCCTCTTCACCACCGACGACGAGCTGTATCTGCTGGCCTACCCGCCAGCCCGTGGCGAACAGAGCATCACCCTGCACGGACCGTTCCATAACATCGCCTCACATGCCTTCTATCAGATACCCCAGCTCAACACGATATACATCGACTATCCGAAGCCCGAGGGCAGCGCCGTACAGTTAGACGATGAGGCCATCGTCCATTACGACTACGAATACACCGGCCAGCTGATGGACATCTACATCAACGACGGCACCTTCGACGGCGTGCAGTGGAAAGCTGCCCAGTATGCCACGGGCGGCAATGACGACGGCATCCTCATGAAGGAGTATCTGGCCAAAGACTACTGGCAGCCCTATGCCAGTGCCGGCAAGCTCCACCGCTACTTCCCCCTCACCATCTCCAGCGCACAGTGGGGCACCATGTACATCGGCTTCTGCACCAAGCTGCCCGGCAATGTCAAGGCCTACGTCATGGAAGATGCTGTCACACCAACAACCAGGGAAATCACGCTTAAGCGTACCCTCAACAAGTTGCACCATACCGTGCCCGTCGTCGTCTACAGCGAAACGCCCGGCACCTATATCCTCACTCCCGAACCCGGCATGACGTCTGCCGACAACGTGCCTGACACGCGCAACAAACTCATGGGTACCAACATCGGACAGAAGATAGGTAATGAACCGACCTATGGCACACCCGTCAACCAGATGGGCATACAGAACGAGTTCAGCGTGCTGGCACTCTCTAGAAACAAAGATGGAGATGTGGGATTCTTCGGCTACACGGGCGAGAGGCTTCCGCCATTCAAGGCCTATGTCTATTGCAACTGGGTGAGTGAGTCCAGGCCGGCATTCTCCGTTGTCATCGATGACACCATTGATGAGCCTTCCGCCATTCCAGAAACAGAGGCTTCCCTCACGTCCCATCCTTCACACCCTGGGTGGTACTCTCTCGATGGGCGCAGCCTCAATGGCCAGCCCACAGCACGGGGCATCTACATCAAGAATGGGCGCAAAGTCGTAATTCAATAAGAATGGCCGTCGATATCAGTATGGCCATCATTCCCATAACAAATAGAACAATGCAAGAAAACTTATCCCCTCGTCAACGCTGCGAACAAAAGGAGCAGGAGCTACTCAGCAAGTATTTTGGCAATCTGGTACACGAAGCCGCCAACGAGCGTCCTGAGACCATTGGTGAATATACCCAAGACCTGCCGCTGAAGATAGAGGCCGAATACCGTGCTTACCTCGAAGAACTGTGGCCGCAGGTGGCGCCCGAGCCATTGCGTGGAACGCCTTTGGTTCTGGAGGAACAGGAGTTGCGCGAACGTATGACTGACGACGACCGCGAGGCCGTCGCCAACGCCCATCGTGCTGCTACCCGCTGCACCCTGTGGGAGCGCATCACGCAGTCGAACCACAAGGACGTGACCTACTACAAAGGTCTCCTCCAGGAATACACTCGCGACCTCCTGCTGGTCATGCGGGAGGATTTCCTTGAAGAGGTCGAGGGCCGCGATATCGAGAACAAGGTGTGAAGATGCGCCGCTGAGGCTGCCTCTGCAGAGAGACTTACTCGTGACGGATGGCCTCGATGGGGTCCATGTTGGCTGCTTTCTGGGCGGGTATGTATCCGAAGATGACACCGATGCATACGCATACGAGGAAGCTGACATAGATGCTCCATGCAGGCACACTGCTGGGCATGCCGAATGCTGGCACTGCCCATTCGCTGGCCGAACAGCCCACAAGGATGCCTAGCAGTCCGCCGGTGAGGGATATGAGTATCGACTCAATGAGGAACTGCAGTGAGATGACGGGCCCGGTGGCGCCGACGGCCATACGGAGACCGATCTCTTTTGTGCGCTCGGTGACACTGACCAGCATGATGTTCATGATGCCGATGCCGGCGACAAGGAGCGAGAAAGCTGCAGCTACGACGAGGATGATGGTAACGGTGTCCATCGTAGTGGACATTGTCTCCATCATCTCGGCCTGTGAGCGGATGGTGAAGTCGTCGACAGCCTCGCCCCTGAGCTTGTGGTTGTCGCGGAGCATCTGTGTGAGCTCCTCAATGGCGGCATCGCTCATTTCCTCAGTAACGGCGGAACAGATGATGCTGGAAAACCATGTCTGGGCGGCTATGCGCTTCATAACAGTGGTGTAGGGGGAGATCATGACATTGTCCTGGTCCATGCCC
>JAEEGL014788308.1_pt1 | contig 29959 bp, 29 predicted proteins | sample 9134231 | NCBI WGS metagenome assembly JAEEGL01 (sample SAMN16246548, study PRJNA631951) | gut metagenome | biome: gut microbiome; feature: rumen; material: fiber-attached | host: Bos | place: Iran: Karaj | collected 2018-10 | reverse complement strand
CAGTCCACTGTCCACTGTCCACTGTCCACAGTACACTGTTCACTGTCCACAGTACACTGTTCACAGTCCACACATCAATTTCATTAGTATAAGAGGAGAAGATTATGGTTAAGAAATGCATTATCACAATTTTATGTGTCTGCGGCATTTTGGCAGCGCAGCAAACATCACTTCAACTGGGCAGTGGTGTGGCTAATGAAGGTGTCGTGCCAGGCAAGGCGGACACACGTGTTAACTTCTCTGCAAGAAGCGCTGAAAATGGCTACGGCTATCGTGGATATACGGTTCCAATTGGAATGACTATTCTGCCATGGGCATTGCCAAACCATGAAAGGTATGTGAATGGCCTGCGCTTGTATTTTGGCTGGGGTTCCTACAAGGAAACCGCAGGATTGGATCTGGGGCTATTCTCGGCAGGAGAGGACCATAGGTTTCTTGGCATAAACGCATTTGGACACTACAGCAAAAACAATGCCTACGGATGCGAGATAGGTCTGGTTAATGTGACAGGCGGTGAGATGGCTGGTCTGCAGGTGGGTCTGGTAAATTATGCCGATACCCTGTACGGCGTACAGATTGGGCTAATCAATATCGCAAGGACACAATGGTGCATCCCCATTATAAATATTTGCTGGTAGAAAAACAATGAAAAGGAACATCGTCAACTGTTTTCCTATAATTGCAATCCTCTTTCTGGCAGGATGCGTAGCGCCGCAAAGTGAGTATAACAAGCACATCGCGGTAGGCGCTTATGGAGAAGCCACCAGAATTGCGGAAGCAGAGGCAAGCAAAAGAAACGGCGATGAACTTCTCTGGCGCCTGCAGGCAGGTTCAGCGGCCTCTTATTCGGGGAATTTAGAGGAAAGCATACGGCAGTTTGACCTGGCAGAGGACATATTCCAGAAAAACGACCAAAAGTCTGTATTTGAAAATGGCGCAGAAGCAGCAGGGGGACTGCTGATCAACGACCTGGTATTCGACTACAATGGAATGGGGCTTGACCGCACTTTCTGTTGCTTGTACAAGGCTATAGACTTTGCGGCACAGGGCAAGATGAACTCCGCCCGCACTGAACTGAACAGGGCGGCACAGCATCAGGAAAACTGGGTATATGAAAGGAAAAAGGATGTGGAGGCCGCCTACAACAAACTGAACAAGGAAAGTGAGGCCGCCGCCAAGGAGAAGAACTTAGACAGCATATACAGTTCGCAGAAAGTTGAAGACATCGTCTCCGACAGCCGTACGGTAGAACTGATTAAAGACAAGACTGGCATTGACTACAATACTTGCGGAAACTTGGAGCAACTCTCTGCATTGAATTACACCAGTATCTACCTAGCACATCTTTGCGGCATTTTCCGCTGGCTTAACAAAGACGGTGGCAGAAACTTTCTGAAGGATGCCACAGCCCTTGCCCCCCAGAACCAATTGCTGGCGGAAGACTTCGGCAACGCAAACGCTGGCCAAAAACCAGGCAACAACGTCTGGATATACGTGGAAGATGGCCTTTGCTGCTACAGGGAAGGATTCACCTTGATTTTTCCTGCTCATCTGTTGCCATTCAATGGCATAGTTGTGTTTCCTACGTCAATTTCACTCCCCTTGCTGAGAGAACGCCTGTCTGCTGCTGAGCAGTATTATGTGGAAACCTCGGGCGTTTCGCGTCAAATGCTTTTCCTAGAGAGCATAGACAGGTTGGTTCGCACGGAATACGGCATTTTCATGCGTAGCGCCGTACCTCGCGAAATTGCCCGCATAATCATGCGCGTGGGCACTCAAGTTGCCTTGGAAATAGCAGCACGTAATACCCGCGATGAAAATGCTAGGTTAGCATTGTACCTTACACAACTGAGTATCGGCATATTTGGAATAGCCGTATCAAAGGCGGACACGCGCTCCTGGCAGGCATTGCCCAAAAACATCTATGTGCAGAAGGTCCCTTGCCCTGCCGATGGAAAAATCCGCATCAAGGCAGGCAATATGCAGACTATAGAAGCGGACGTGCCGAAAGATTGTCCCTCTGTCATTTGGATAAGGCGTCCAACTGCATTTGCCGTCCCCAGTGCCAAGGTCATCAGTTTCAAGTAGTTGATTGCAGCCAGCCAACTGGTGATGTTCTAGCAAAGTGTTGCTAATGCAGTTGTGATCTTGCCATTACCGCAGTGAACAAAAACAGCACCGTTAATTTGAAAAAGCGCATTTGGCAATTAATCTATGAAGTTTTTTATTCCATGGTGTTAGATAAAGTATGAAAAAGCGCATTGTAATAACGGGCGCTGGCGTCACCAGCGCATTGGGTAATACTCGGCAGGAATTGTTTGAAGCGTTGCTGGCAGGCAAAACGGCGGCACGCCAAATTCCTGAATGGCGGGAACGTATGCAAAATGCCACGTCTGTGGTGGCCGCGCCAGTGGAATTGCCAGAAGCGACCGCAAAAACCATCAGCAGGCATTACCGCCGCTCCATGGGGCCAGCCGCCTTGTATGCGGCACTGGCAGCGAAATCTGCGGTTGCCGAAGCAGGTCTTAGCCCTGAACTGCTAGGCAATGGCCGCACAGGATGCATTGCCAGTTCCACGCTGGGCTCATCCACAGAAATTGAGGCCGTGGCACGCGCAATTTTCCAGGGAGGCAACTTTTTCGATTTGCCCGCCTGCCAGTTCTTCAAGATGGTGTCCCATTCCTCCGCTTTCAATGTGGCCAATCTAATGGGCATAAACGGTGTGCAACTGTCGCCTTGCTCCGCATGCGCCTCGTCCTTGCAATCCGTGGGTCTTGCCTACGAGCAACTTCTTCTAGGGAAGCAGGATGCATTCCTGGCAGGAGGCAGCGACGAGGCCACGCCCATTGTCCTGGATTCATTCAGGCTGCTCCATGCATTGGCTGAAGACATGGATATGACACCCGAACAGATGTCACGCCCATTTGATGCGAAACGCAGCGGTCTTGTATGTGGGGACGGCGCCGCAATCTTGACGTTGGAGACATTGGAGCACGCGCAAGCCAGAGGTGCAAAGCCACTGGCGGAGATATTGGGATATGCAACGAACTGCACTGGTGCGCAAATAAGCCAGTCAGATTCTGCCTCCATAAAGCGTTGCATGGAAATGGCATTGGAAGACGCGGGCATTGCGCCACAGGATGTGGATTACGTCTCCGCCCATGCAACTGGTACGCCTAATGGAGACAGCGAGGAGGCAAAGGCTATATTCGCTGTGTTTGGAGACAAGGCACCTGTGTCTTCCCTGAAAGGGCAACTTGGACATACGCTTGGCGCCTCTGGCGCACTGGAATTGACAGTGATTCTGGAAATGATGCAAAGGGGAATTATATTGCCGAACCATAACCTGGAGCAGATTGCAGATGATTGCATTGGGCCAGACTTTGTTGTGGAGCCGCGTCAAGGCAAGGTGGATGTGGTGCTTAAGAACTGCATCGCCTTTGGTGGAGTGAATGTATCTCTGGTACTGAGTAAAATAGACTAGCAAATCAACTTTTGTAAAAACATGACAGAGGAAAAACTTAGAGAGAAAATCAACCAGGTGTTCGTGGAGAAATTTGAACTAGAGCCAGAAAAACTGACGCCTGAAAAGCGCATATTCGAGGATCTGGAACTGGACAGCCTGGATATAGTGGACTTGGTGACTGGACTTCAGCATACATTCGGTATATCCTTGCGCGAAAACAAGGAACTTCTGCAGATCCGCACACTTGGCGACATATATGCCTTGTTTGCAAAGTTGCTTGAAGAGCATCCCGAAATAGCCGCCAAGTTTGAAGAACAATAAATAACATCAACAATACAGTGTATTCCACTTTGGTATATATTGCGCTGGCTACCAGCATAGCGCTGTATTCGGCATTGTTTTTTATTCCATATTTGTTCGTGCTGATGCTGCCGCCCAAGAAAAGAGGGCATTATATGCGGCACCTCACCTTGTGGCTGGGGAAGGTGGCATTGCGTTTTGGCTTCGGGCCATTCGTCCGCATAAACTACATTAACTCCTGCCCCGAACATGACATGACTGGCATCTATGTATGCAACCACCGTTCTGCCACGGACGCATTCATGATGGCGGTGTTCGGCAAGGAGGCCGTGCAGGTCGTAAACGGCTGGCCCATGAAACTGCCCTTCTTCGGATTCAACGCAAGAATGTCGGAATACATAGATTCCACACGGGTATCTTTGGAGGAATACAAAGACACTGTCAGAGATTTGACGAGCCGAAATGTCTCGGTTATAGCATTTCCCGAAGAACACCGCTCTGGCTCAAATAACATAGGTTGCTTCCACAGTTGTATTTTCCGCTTCGCCATGGAACTGCAATTGCCTGTGTATCCCGTCTGCATCGCAGGCAACGAAAACTTCCCTGACAAGGCATTCCACTTCCATAGAACCAGAGAAATACAGATACGACGCCTGGCGCCGATTATGCCAGAGCAGTACAAGGATTTCCCAAGCGCATACGTCTTCAAGAAGCGTGTGCAGAAAATGATAGCCGATGTATGTGATGAAATGGATAGACAAATAAATAACTGACATCATTTAAGAAAATGCCATCATTCATTCTCAAAGATGACCTCTCATTTCAACCACCAGAGGTGATTCGAGCCAGGCAGGAGGAACTGCTGAACCAGCAGATACGATACTGCCGCGAAAAGTCACCTTTCTACAAGAAACAACTGGACTCCTTCCCAGACAAGCACTACACACTGGAGGACCTGAAGGATTTTCCACTCACCAGCAAGCACGACCTGCACCTGCACAACGACGATTTCATCGCAGCCTCGCAACGAGACATAGCGGACATTGTGTTCACCAGCGGCACCACGGGCAAGCCATGCAGAATTGCCTACACACTTAGCGATTTGCAGCGCCTGGCGTATTCGGATGCCACAGGCTTCCGTGCCACAGGCATGACGCCTGATGACATTGCGCTCATCACATGCACACTAGACCGTTGCTTCATCGCAGGGCTTGCTTATTCAATGGGTACAGTGAAACTAGGCGGCGCAATCATACGCAATGGCCTCAACACGCTGGAAAGTCATGCTGACATTATCCAGAACAATCCTGTCACCGCCATTGTGGGCGTGCCTTCGTTTGTCGCCAAACTGGGGCAGTTCCTGGCGGACAATGGCGTGGACTACAGCAAGATACGGCATATCCTCTGCATCGGCGAACCTCTGTACAACAGGGACATGAGCAGGACGCCGCTGGCAATGAAACTGGAAGGCTTCTGGCCAGGCTGCGTGTATTCCACTTATGCTTCTTCCGAGATGGTAACTTCATTCACGGAATGCTCCACACGCAAGGGCGGGCACCCTGCGGCGGACTTGTGCATAGTCGAGATTGTGGACGAAGAAGGCAATCCCCTTCCACCAGGAGAAACTGGCGAAGTTGTCGTGACGCCATTGCAGGTGGAGGGAATGCCTCTGATACGTTTCAGGACAGGCGACCTGAGTTTCCTTATACCCGAACCATGCCCCTGTGGCAGGCACAATATGCGCCTGGGCCCGATTTTTGCACGTAAAGCCCAGATGCTGAAAATCAAGGGAACCACGCTTTACCCCGCCAACTTCTTCGATGTGCTTGACCAGATAGAAGGTGTGGACAACTACTACATGGAAGTGTCGGGCACTGGCTTGTCCGACGAGGTGGATTTGTATGTGTCCTTCAGGTCGGGCGACATGGAAAGCAACCACGTAAAGGAGAAGTTGCTAGCCAGAACAAGAGTAGGCGTGCGCCTGCACACTGTCGGGGCGGAGGCAGCACACAAGAAGGTGTTCGGCTCCACAAGGAAACCCCTTCGCTTCTTTGATTTGCGCTGAAGCGCCCACAAAAACATCATTCCGCCAAGGCGGATGTTCCCGCCAGGGCAACCTGAGTGGTCGCCGCCTCGGCGCCCACATACAAAGACAATGCAAGACCAAATTCCAGCAAGAGACAAGATACCCCACAGGGCTCCCATAGCCATGGTGGACAGCATTTTGACAAAGCATCTGCCTGATGTGGAGGTCAGTGCCGTGATACGTGAGGACAACTTCTTTGTAAACAGCGAGGGACTTTTGGACGGGTCCTGCATACCAGAACTGGTGTCCCAGGCGGCAGCGGCGGTAAACACCTGTCGCAACCAGGGGAAATGCCGTTCAGGGATGCTGGCATTGGAGCGTGGGATAAAGGTCTTCAGCGACATACGCGTCAACGATGAGATAATAATATCTGGAAAAGACGAGAATCCCATGGATAACTGGTATGTGATTACGTTTGCCATACGCCGTGGCATTACAGGTGAGATATGTGCGGAAGGAGAAGTGAGTATATGCGTATTTTGATTTTTGCACTTTGCCTGATAGCAGGCATTTGCGCTTGCGACGATGCCGCATGGGAGCGTGTGCCTGGAATGTTGAGGCCCATAAAGGGCAAGTTGGAGGCAGATTTTGCCTTGGTCAGGCATTTCAAGGACATGGACTATGACATGCCTGGCAGTGGCTCCATGAGTTTCACACCTAGCACTGAGATGGTGTTTCGTACAGAGAAACCCATGAAAGCGGTATTCACATTAAGCCCGACTCAAGTGACGGTGAATGACGGCGAGGCAGGCAAGACCACTACGATAAAGTCCGAACAGCAGCCTTGGATAAAGCAGATATTCCAGTTGCAGGATAATTGGTTTAAGGGCGACGTCAGTGGATTGAAGGCGGAATTTGACGTGAGCATCCAGGACGAGAATACCCTGCTTTTCACGCCAAAGAATCCGAAAGTGCAGGCATTTGTCAAGACCATGCAACTTCACATTGAGCCAAAGACCAGGCATGTTGCCAAGGTTATAATGACCGAGGCATCTGGGGATAGCATTACAATCACATTCAGCAATATCCGTGAATAGCCGCATCCTACAGTTTACATTGGCGCACAGGCGTCTTGTATGGCTCTGCCTGCTCATATTGCTAGCGGCGATGGCGTTCTGCGCGGCGTTTTTTGGGCGTTACAGCAATGACCTGAGCGCAATGTTCCCAAAAGGCTCTTACAGCGGCAGAATGTACGCCATGATGCGTAACGCGGGACTTACCGAGGCAATACAACTGGACTTTGACTGCGGTGCCCCTGGCAAGGCCGAGGAACTAGGCGAGAAGTTGCTTGCATTGCATGAAGAACTGAAGTCGCTACCAGGCATAGCCAAGACAAAATTCGTCATGATGGATTCCGAGGCACTGAGCCTGTCGCCTATCATCCAAGCGCTGCCATTGACAACAGATGCGAGTGTCCTGGACAAAGCGGATGCAAGCAAAGCGGTGAAAGCAGCGGCTCTGGCCTTGTCCATGCCAGGCGTGCCAATTGCGCCATTGCGCCAGGATCCTTTTGGACTGGGGGCAGCCTCCTTGAAGAAACTGGAGAAACTAGGGGAAATTGGCGGTTTTCAAGGCATAATATCCAGCAGGCGCTTCATCATGGATGAAGAAGGGCGCCATACGATGATGATGCTGTGGGCAAATGAGAAAGAGAACTGGGATGCAAAACGGATACGGCGGCTCTTTGACGGCATTGAGCAACTTTGTGCAAAGCATTTGCCTGCAGATGTCAAAATCCAAATAATATCGCCCTTGCGTCATACCCTAGAAAATGAAGAGACAGTGCGGAAGGATGTGCTACATGTGTCAATTGCCTCCGCCGTCGTGCTTCTTCTGTTGTTTCTGCTGGTTTATCGCCGCGTATGGGAGGCATTATGGATACCATTGCTACCTTTTGGGGCAACTGTGATTTCCGTGGGTATTTTTGCCATATTCTGCCGTGAAGTATGCCTGTTTGTGCTGGGAATAGGCGGTGCCATTGCGGGGCTGGCGGTGGACCAGGGAATACACGTTTTTGCCGCATGCAAAGGGGAGCATGTGGAAGACAGGCTCCGCGGCATATTCAGGCCACTGCTATTGAGCACATTAACATCGGCGGTAGTGTTCTTGTCGCTGCTTGCCAGCGGTGTCAAGGCGTATGTGCAACTAGGTGCGTTTGCGGCGCTTACATTAGTGCTCAATCTGCTTTTGTCGTATTTTGTCCTGCCTATCCTGTTGTCGAAACGCACTGAAAATAGCGCGGTCATGAAGCCGTTTTCGCCTAGCAGAAAAATTGCCGCTGCGATTTGCTCTCTTTGGATGATAGTGCTGATTGCGGGTGTGTTCAGCCTACAGTATTTCAAGCCGCAACTGGCGATGAACAAGTTGGATGGCTCGAATCCAGGCACATTCCAAGAAGAAGAGACATTCCAGCAAAGGTGGAAAAACATTGATGGAGGCATTCCAACCGTGGTTTGCGGAAAACACGAAGAGGACGCATACGAGCAGTGCGAAATGCTGCGCAAAAAACTGGGCATTTCAGATGAGTTCATAATACACCATGGTCAAATATGGCCGCCAAAACTTTGGCGCATGTCAAACCTGGACAGTTGGAAAACTGAAAAGGCAAAGGACAGATTGGAGGAATTGGAAAAGGATTTGCGTAAGGAACTGACAGCAAAGAGCCTGCCACCCTCGTTCTACAAGCCCTTCTTTGATGGAATACGCAAGGGCATGGCTGAAGGCATCCATATGCAGGCTCCAAAAGCGTACGCTTCAATTATGGACTTATGTACACACTATCGGGACGGCAAGGTGACAATGATGGCGTTTATTCCAAGAAATACAGACTTCACGCAAAGAGAGGACCAAGAGAAATTCATACTCAAGACATACCCATCTGCGGGCTTGGTGTCTCCTACAGCATTCCAGGCAGCAGCCACAAAGGACATGAAGCCGCGTCTGGAACGTGTAGTGTTGTGGCTTGCGCTTGCGCTGATACTCGTACTGGCTCCAGCATATTCATCGCTGCTGAAAATGTTTGCGGTCACATTGCCTGGCGTGACTGCCTTCCTGGCGTTTTCACTGCTGACGGTGCTGTGTGGCATACAGCCAAATCTCGCCACCATATTCAGCCTGTCAATATTGACTGGTCTGGTGCTGGACTATGGCATATTTGCGTTGCACAACGCTAAGCAAGACGAGAGCAGTAGCACGGTGCGTTCCATGGTGCTGTCCGCAGTAACCACAGTGCTTGCAGCAGGCGCGATGCTTTTCTCCAGGCATCCAGTCATGCTCCATACAGGCCTGGTCTTGTCATTTGGCATTGGTGTCACTGCCGTGACTGCGTTGTACTGCATGCCTGCGCTGCTTGCGCTGCTGCCGCAACGTCTGCGCAAGTTGCTTTTGCTGCTTCCTTTGCTGCTGCTTGCTGGATGCGTCACATTGCCAGAAATTGATATGCACGAGGCACAGGCATTCGAGGAGCGCTTCTACGCACCCAGGACGCAACTCTACACCATGAAGACCAGTTTTCTCTGGTATGACTTCACAATGCTAGTGGTGATAAAGACCACAAAGGACACGGTGCAGGCAATCGGAACCACGCCGACTGGGATGACGCTGTTCAACCTGAAAATGGAGAATGGCGTGGTCACTAGGCAAAAATTCAGCGATGCCATACCACGAATCGCACAGGAGAAATTGTTCAGCACATTGACGCAGGACATCGCCAATGTGTTTACAGCGGAAGACTATTCCAGGCCAACTTATGGAGGCAGTCCACTTCACATTACGGAAAAAAGAATGGGAAGGTTTCCGCAAAGACGCTGGAAGGCTGTATATTACGGGTGGCAAAATGAAACTGGAACATACCAGCGAATAACATACCGCAACTACCGCAACTACAGTACATTGACTTTTGAACCCAGATGAGCGAGCCCTCCTATATACAACAGCAATTGATGCAACGCATGTCACCAGTGGAATGCTTTGGAGACGGGATTTACAGCACAAGCATCACATTCGATCCTGGTTTTCCTGGCTTTGAAGGGCCTTTTCCAGGACGCCCCATAGTGCCTGCATTGTGCCTGGTGTCGGTGGTGGAGATAGTGGCTCGGCAAGTTTCAGGACTTCCCGAACTGCGTTTTTCTGAGATAAAGAACATGAAATTCAAGGTGCCTTTGGAGCCAGGCGATGTTGCGACATTCAAGATCAGCATTGACAATGGAGGCCAACTGCCCTTTCTCGCCAACGCAACTGTTTCCACCGAAAAGCACGCCGAAGTCTCCAGGATTAGCCTGGCATTTCGGTAATGTTTGTGGGCGCCGCTCGGCGCCCACATAAACAAGCCGCCTCGGCGCCCACATAAACAAGCCGCCTCGGCGCCCACATAAACAAGCCGCCTCGGCGCCCACATAAACAACAATGAGACGCAAGAGAAAATATTTCCAGACAATGGCAGGCGACCCGCCGCCTCTGACATACGAGATACAGCACCGCCTGCTTTTCAGCGAGGCGGACCCGCTGATGATAGGCTGGCATGGTCGTTTCCCGCAGTTCTTTGAGATGTGCCATACCGAGTTGATGCGTAGCATAGGCCTGACATACGATGTGTACAGGAAGCACGACATTGGAGCCCCCATTGTGCAACTCCATACCGATTTCTATGTACCTTTGGATTTGGACGAATTGTTCACAGTGCGTGCGGAGTTGGTATGGTCAGGCGGTGCGCGTTTGAATGTGAACTACGAACTTGTAAAGGAGAACGGCGTGCTTGCTGCGACAGGTTACACCGTGCAGATGTTCTTCGATGTGTATTCACACGAGCCATACGTATCGACACCTGACTTTGTGCAGGAGATATGGGACAAGTGGAAGAGAGGGGAACTAGTCAAATGAAGGACGCTCCAATCAATGTGCTGTACGCAGAAGGCGTGTCTGCTCTGGGCGACAATGTGGCCAATGCCGTAGATGGAATGTTCGGCAGTTGCCAGGCATTTTCCAACGGCAAGGCTCTCATTGGCAAGGATTTGCAACTAGGCATAATTCAAGGTTTGACGACAGGGGAATCCCGTGCGTACGCATTGTTGAGCAAGGTGTGCGAGAGATTGCCAGATTTCCCCAAAGAAAATGCGCGTCTCTACCTTGCCAGCACGGTAGGTGCAATTGATTTGCTGGAGAAGGCACCTGCTGGCGAGAAGCCTGATTGCACAGGCCTGCTGCTCCAGAAAGCTAGGGAGTTGACTGGCATTGACAATGCGGTGCTGGTGTCCGCCGCTTGCGCCTCTGGGCAGACTGCCGCCGCAATGGCAATGCGGGCGCTGCGCCATGGACGCTGCCGCCATGCACTGGTAATTGGTCTTGACATCTGCTCCGAATTCGTGACTGGCGGCTTTGCCTCATTGAGGGCGTATTCAAAGGACTTGCCGAAACCCTACGACAAGGATAGGGACGGGCTTTGCCTAGGAGAAGGCTGCTGCGCCTTGCTGCTGACTGCCGATGACACTCCTGCTGCCGTAGGACAGTTGCTTGAGGCCAGGGAAGGCTGCGATGCATCCCATATCACAGCACCTGAAAGCAGCGGCAAAAGCCTGGCGTCGCTGATTGATGAGACCTTGGATTTGGCGGGATTGAAGTCATCGCAGATATCGGCGGTAATTGGTCATGGAACTGGCACCCTTTTCAATGACGCCTCGGAACTTGCCGCGTTGAACCATGTTTTCAGCAAGCCATTGCCGCTGGTGTCCATCAAGGGCAATACAGGGCATACCTTGGGCGCCACAGGTGTATTGCAGATAGCATACGGCCTGGAGTTTCTGAGACGCGGATGTTTCCCGCCCCAGGCAGGGCTTCAGAATCTGGCTGAAGGCGCTGATGGCTTTGTGTCAAAAGAGGCACGTTCCATAGCCAGTGATGGCGTGCTGCTTTCGCTGAACGTGGGCTTTGGCGGGCTTAACAGCACGATTCTCATGCGCTTGCCTGCAAATGAGCCAAATACCCCATGCTCCAAGAGCAAAATGCCGTCATTTGAAAAGAAAGTGCGCATTTCATTGGATGGCAATGAACACAAGTGCACTTACGATGGCAAAAGTTTGCAATTTTCCGACTTGACCGATTTGAAGGAACAACTTTTGCAGATGGCAGGAGATATGCCTGTGGATTTGGCGGACTTCAGAAGGGCGGCGGATAATGTGCGCCTGGCGCAGTTGGGCGTGCTGCTATGCGCCATTGCCATTGGCGAGAAATGGTCGCCTGACGGCACTGGCATAATCGGCATCAATGGCGATGGCTGCGCCGCCAACAACAGGGCGTACTGGGACGACTATGTGGCCCATGGCAGGGACAGCGGGCGGGCCTCGCTTTTTGTTCCCACCTTGCCTTCAATCCCAGTATGCGAAGCAGCAATTGCACTGGGCATCAAGGGGCCAGTCAGATATGTCTCCAGTAAATTGCCCATCATAGAGCATCTTGAGAATACCTTTGCCGCATACGAGGGATTGCGCCAATTGATAACAGTCGAAATTGACAATGGCCGCGCTGAAATAGAACTATACGCAAGATAAAACGCTGAAGCAACTATGAAACTGCATCTAATCTATCCAAAATGGCCAAAACTACCAAACCAGCCCAAGTTCAACCTGCCTCCCATGGGGCCTGTCGCGTTTGCCGCCACGTTGCCCGAATATGTAGATGTGACGTTCACAGATGAAAACGTGGAGCCACTTGATCTGAAGACAGAGTATGACCTGTATGCGATTTCCTGCATGCTTACATGCCAGACGCCAAGGGCATATCAGATTGCGGACGAATTAAGGGCCTCGGGCCACACGGTCATGATGGGAGGCATCGCCATCATGCTGCACAGCGAGGAAGCCATGCAGCACGCAAGTTCCGTGTTCCTGGGCGAATCCGAAGGACGCATGGACATGGTCATGAAGGACTTCATGTCGGGCAAATTGAAAAAGTGCTATAATTTTTTAGGTAATTTTCCAGACATTGCGCTGGTTGGCCCCTCCAGAAGAGACATATTGAAGCGTGAACTGTACAATTACCGCGGAGTGCAGATGGTAGATTTGATGCATTGCAGCAGAGGCTGCCACTTCAACTGCTTCCCATGCTGCACGCCGTTTTTGGGCGGTCGCCAATTCCGCCCACGCCCAATTGACAAGGTTGTGGAGGAAATAGCAGGCATTGAGAACAACAGGCTTTTCATCGTGGACAATTCACTTGCGCAGGATGACGAATGGGAGAAGGAACTGTTCAGGGCAATCGCACCATTGGGCAAGAAGTGGGTGTCCCATCCCATACGTGACAAGGAGGAGATACTCGACCTGGCGGAAAAAGCAGGGGCATGGTATGTGTACCAAGCGGTGTTCGACACATCGGACGTAATACGGGACCGCATTCGCCGCTACAAGGACCATGGCATAGGCGTGGAAGGCACCATCATTCTTGGCACGGACGACCAGGATCTGGACTATATCAAGAGGCTGATTGACTTCCTGCTGGAAATTGACCTGGATTTGGCAGAGTTCACGGTGCTTACGCCGTTCCCACATTCTGCCATCAGAACCTCGCTGGAGGCGCAGGGGCGCATCCTCCACAACGACTGGAGCAAGTACACCGCAGGAGAGGTGGTATTCAAGCCCGCCAAGATGACAGTAGATGAATTGCAGTGGGCATACCAATACGCCTGGGACACCTTCTACCACGAGGAATCAAAGGAATTCAAGATGGCAAAACTGTACCTGGATGTGATGAAGAAGGAAAAGGCCTCTGACACCGAATCCATACATCCAACCCAGACGAAGTGGGGCAAATGAAACTTCAAGGACAACGTAAAACTATGACTATTGAGAAGCAAGAAACAGCGGCATTATACGGTATAGAGAAATCCAACCGTAATTTCCAGGAGGCGTTTTATTGGGGCAAAAACCAGTTTAATTCCTCCTTTCCCATTGCGCTCTGCTGCTATATGCGAGACACTGGCAGGACTGCATTGTCCATAAAAATGAACAGTGATTTGTCAACCTGCATAGAGGAGATAAGTTTTGACGATGTATTCGGAACGCGGCTCTCGAATAAGGATATATTCTTTCAGTTTGAGGCATATTTTTCTCCTTTCAAGCATCTTGTTGCTGATTCTTTGGAAAAAATAGATGTGGTGATAGCCAATGGAAACACAATGGAAGAAATACGCCCTTTGGAAATAAAGCTGACAACATTGCCTGATGATGGGACATCGGATTTTGATGAAGATAAATATGGAAGTGAGATAGTCGTGCGTTCTCCTACAATGCGTTATGTAGCGTTGAATATGATTTCCTCCAATTATACTTCTTTGCCTCGAATCAGAAAAATTTTTGAACCAGTCTGCAAAAAAATAGATAGTTGGGAAAACAAGGCTGAAATGAAGACAAGACAGAGCGGCATATTTACGGCATTGAAGGAGTTTTTGGGTGAATTCTGCCATACGCAAAAGCCTTTGCTGATACAGCCAATTTGGAAAACCAAAGGCAAGTCTCCTGTCCTGGCTGATAATTGCCTAGATGTTTTTGTATGGACAGATTTTGCATTATCACGCCTTATTCTGGATTCGCTGGAAGAGGATGAACCAGGCAAGATTACACGTCCGCAAAGATCTGCACTTCGCCTGGCACGTTTCCTGTATGAAACATCCCGTGGTGATTCTGTTTACCAAATGCCGATTTATGATGGAATGACATATAATACTCTGAATGACAAGGAATTCTCCGTTCCAGGAAGGCGTACAAACAAATATATGTTTTGCGATCGTTTGATAAATCCAATTGTTGCAAAATCAGAAATCAAGCGGATAGTATTAGGCGGCGGTCAAAAGTTTCTAAGTCCTGAACGCCGCTTTGATTCCATACTGTTTTTCTCAAAGGATATTTTCAATGAATAAGTTTCGTGCAGTGGATTTGTTTTGTGGTGGTGGGGGCTTGTCCCAGGGGCTTGTCAATGCAGGTTTTGACATAGTTGCGGCCTTTGACTGGTGGCAGCCAGCCATAGATTTCTACAACCATAACATCACCGGGCATTCCGCATACAAGCTGGATTTATCGAATACTGGCGAGGCAATACGGGAAATCAGCAAATGGAAGCCTAATGTGATAGTTGGTGGACCGCCTTGCCAGGATTTTTCCTCAGCAGGAAAAAGGGATGAAGGTGGAGGAAGAGCCGAATTGACAACCTCCTTTGCTACTATCGTGGCAGCCTTGCGACCACAACTGTTTGTGATGGAAAATGTTGAGCGTGCCTTAAAATCGGAAACATACAAGGTGGCTCTTGGAATATTTGCACGGGCAGGATACAATATGACAATTTCCGTACTAGAGGCTTCGCTATGCGGGGTTCCGCAAAACAGGAAACGTGCGGTTGTAGTGGGTGTTTTGAAAAATGCGGAGAGTTCCCTCATTGACATATATAGGGAAATGCAGGCACCCAAGCCGATGACAGTCAAAGATTACCTTGGCGATTCGCTTGGGACGGAATATTATTACAGGCACCCAAGGAGTTATGCTAGAAGGGCCATTTTCAGCATTGATGAACCAAGTCCGACAATTAGGGGCGTTAATCGGCCAATACCAAGTGGTTATGCAGGGCACCCAGGCGATGCGATTTCCATAAAAACGGGCAAGGTACGACCTTTGACTACAAAAGAGCGCAGTCTGCTTCAGACTTTTCCCTCGGAATGGTCTATGATAGGCAACAAGTCTGAATTAGAACAAATCATTGGCAATGCAGTTCCAGTCAAGTTAGCTGAATTCATAGGAAAAGCGATAGTTCGTTGGGACAATGACGAGAATCTAGTTTCTCTTGCCGAGAATGACCAGTTCGAATATCCATTGGAAAAGCCCCTTGTTCAGGAATGGATAGTTTTCGAGCAGGGTGCCAAGTACAAGACAAGGAGCCTTGAGATATGCTTGCAAAACAAGGATGAAGTTGCAGAAACTGCGGAAAATGCCTGATATTGTGTTGACATTTGTAATAATTTCATAGATGAAAGTATTGTTGTCAGCAGCCAATTTTTGTGTGGAGCCATTGCCAGTGTATCCTCTGGGAATGAGCGTCATCGCCAACGTGCTGGCCAAAGCGGGACACGAGGTGACCCAGTTTGACCCTCTGATGTACGGGCGGGACACATTCCAGCCAGAGGCGGAACGGCTCTTCAACGAGTTCCAGCCAGATGTGATTGCCGTATCTATTCGCAACATAGACGTAGCAGATTCACGTGACGTGAAGGCAAAGGCGTTCCAGGGTTCCATGGATGTTATCGCCACATGGCGTCGCCTGTTCAAGGGCCCTATCATCCTGGGTGGGCCTGGTTTCTCTATGAATCCAGAGGCGGTTCTGGAAAAATCTGGCGCAGACTATGGCATCGCTGGCGAAGGCGAGGAAGCCATGCTCCAACTTGTCACAGATATCGCGGAGCGCAAGGCACCCGCGCCTGGCACCGTCATCAGGCATAAGACAAAACAAATCTATGGTGCCCGCTATTCAGGCAAGATTGCCGACTACTACAACGATGAGACCCATACCCTGCCTGTCCAGACCAAGCGGGGCTGCCCGTTCCACTGCGTGTATTGCACATATCCCATGCTGGAGGGACACACGCTGCGAATGCGTCCAATGGAGGATGTGCTTGGGGACATCGCGCATATCAAGGCAAAGCATCCCGATGTGATGGTGTATTTCACCGATTCCATCTTCAACGATCCTGGGCACGAATACCTGCCTTTGCTTAAGGAGATGATTTCGCGTAATCTGGAGATACCATGGACGGCATTCATCACGCCTTTCAACCTAACTGACGAGGACATGGACATAATGGCGCGTTCTGGCCTGGTCTGCGCGGACCTGGGCGTGGATGGCACCACGGACGAGACACTGGCTGGTCTGGGCAAGAACTTTACCTTTGAACAGGTGCAGCGCTGCTGCAAACGTTTCCTTGACTTGAACATAGGCGTGAACGCCAATGCCATGTTCGGTGGGCCAGGCGAAACCTGGGACACTGTGGCGCAGGGCATTGCAAACATGCGTTCTCTGGAGCCTGTGTACTCCATAATATTCTCGGGCATACGCATGCTGTCAGGCGCGCCATTGATAGAGACGGCGCGGGCACAGGGCTTCATACCAGATGACTGGGATGACACGCAGCCCCTGTACTATTTTGCGCCTGGCATTGAGCAGCAGAAACTGCATGAGATGCTTCTGGAGGGCTTCCGTGGCTCGGATTACTGCGTATATCCTCCCTCCTCCAGAAACGATGACTTCAGGATGCTCCACAAATTCGGCTACGCAAAGTTGAAGAAGATGAAACTGGGCACCTACAGAAGAAGACGCGGCGGAGGCGCCTAGAAGATGCGTTTCGCTGCTGTCATTCCCGTATTCAACAACAAGGGCACCATTCTTGAGGTTGCCCTGGAGGCGCGACATGCTTTGGACGAGGTGCTGGTGGTGGACGATGGCAGCACCGATTTGCCAGAGGCATTTGCCGAAACTCTAGAGCGCAATGGAATACACCTCATCACGCATTCCGTGAACCAGGGCAAGGGTGCCGCATTGAAGACGGGACTGAAATATTGCCAGGAAAACGGCATTGACTATATGATTGCCCTGGACGGGGACGGCCAGCACTCGCCACAGGACATACCTCGCTTCATCGCTCTGCTGGAAGAAAAAGCATCCATTGCGGATGCCATTGCCATTGGCGTGCGGGACTTCAATACGATGAATGTGCCTGGCTCCAGCAAGTTCGGCAGGTCGTTCTCCAACTTCTGGGTGCGACTGGAAACAGGCGTGAACTGCAATGACACGCAGTCGGGCTACAGAGCATATCCAGTCAAGGCTATTTCTAAATTGAGGCTGCGCTGCCTGCGCTACAACTTCGAGATTGAGGTGCTGGTCAAGGCATTGTGGGGTGGCTGCAGGCTGCTGGAGTTGCCGATTTCCGTGAAATACGAGCCACCTGAAAAACGCATATCCCATTTCAAGCCTTTTGCGGACAATGCACGCCTTAGCCTGCTGCACACCGCCCTGGTGTGCAGGCGGCTCGCGCCCTGGGGATTCAAGCATCTCACACCACGGCAAAAGGAGGAAAATCCACTCTCGCTCTGGAAGCATCCAATCCTGCTGCTGAAATACCTGCTGAACGAAAACACCAGCCCCGAGATGCTGGCACTGTCCGCCGCCGTAAGTTCCTTTTTCGCCTGCCTGCCGCTGATAGGATGCCACATGCTGGTGATAACATACGTCTGCCTGAGACTGCGGCTCAACAAGGTGCTGGCTCTGGCATTGCAGAATATCTACATGCCCCCTTTCACCCCGTTCCTCTGCATTGAAATCGGCCATCTAATCCTGCATGGGGACTGGCTAAGGAGCATGACGCTGAAAACTGTTTCAACAGAACTACATCTGCGTTTACTGGAATGGCTGCTTGGAAGCCTGATTGTGGCACCTGTGGCGGCGATCCTTTCTGGCATTGCAGTTTATATCATTTCTCATACATTAAATGCAAAAAGAACGAAGCAATCTTAGTGACAACCGCGGCAACAAGGCGGGCATTGGCTTTTTCAAGTGCTGCATGACATTGTTCGGCCAGCGCTTCTGTGCTTTCTTTGTGTATTTTGTGGCGGCGTTCTATGCCTTGTTTGACAGCAAGGCATTTCGTTCAGCCAAACCGTATCTGCAGGGGCGTTTTCCAGGCGTGGGCGGCCTGGCATTGCGCTGGCATTTCTACAGGATGGCCGTGTCTCAGGGACAGGTGCTGGTGCTGGCGCATTGGCTGCGCACAGGGCACAGCGTCCCCATTGTGGAGCATGACAAGGAGATACTCCATAAGATGCTGACGGATACTGCGAATGGCCTCATCTTGCTAATCAGCCATGCTGGTTGCTGGCAGGCGGCACTGACATATCTGGAGACCTTCGGCAGAAGGGTCAATCTGCTGCTGCAGATAAACAAAAACGCCAGCATAGCCGAGATGTTCAAAGGCAAGTTGTTCAATGTCATTGACAATGACGCGCCTTTTGGTGGCTTGCTAGAGTGCGTTTCCGCCATTGAAAATGGTGAAATCGTATGCATAATGGGGGACAGGCAGCCTTCCGACGTGGAGGAAAGCATACGGATGATTTTCAATGGCAATGAATTAAATGTTCCAGTTTCGCCTTGGCTGCTTGCAGCCCGTTGCAAATGCCCTATAGTACCGATATTTACAATGATGACAGGATTGGCCACGGGCATAGACTTCTATTTCACGCGGCCTATTGAGATACAGTACGACATTCCTAAAAAGCCCAAGCCAGAGCATTTCAGTGAGTACGTCAGGCAGTACAGCATGACACTGGAACGAATGGCACAGGCGTATCCATATCAAATATTCCATTACAAAAACAATTGAGAAAAATGGACGAAGCAACATTGCAATTCAGGAAGGAACTGAAGGCGAAACTGATAGAATGGCTTCAGTTGGAGAACAAGACTCCCGATGACATCAAGGACGAAGAGGCGCTGTTTGGCACTGGACTTGGATTGGATTCCCTGGATGCCGTGGAAATCGTCATCGCACTTAAACGCGAATACGGCATTCCACAAACATTGGTGGACAAGAACAGGGACATCTTTATGACATTCGCATCATTCGCGGATTTCATACAGAACAACAAGAAATAACGGTAGTGGCGATGGTATCCTCGCCGGTGCTCGTTTCGGCGTCCACAAAATCACAACAATGGCATCTAGCATACTTGGTATAGGCATAGTTTCGGCCTTGGGGCTGAACTGCACGGAGAATCGGCAAGGGCTATACACACAGAACCCTGTACTGCCGCAATTGCCCACCCGTTTCGCCACCGAGTTAAAGAAGCCAGTGTTTGAACTACAAGGTCTGCCTGTGGAGGAAGGGCATCTTGGTGGCTATGCTGTGCAGATGCTGGATGTTGCTCTGGATGAGGCTCTACGTGAAGCACATCTTTCCAAGGAGACACTGTCTGGGAAGACGGTAGGCGTTGCCATAGGCACCACAGTCGCCTGCCAACTAAACAACATCCCCTTCTACGCAAAACTGAGACAAGGCGAAATGCCTGATAAGGCACCACTGGTGAGTTACGTCTATGGCTCGCCTGCAGAATATATCCAGCGCAGGCTGGGTGTAACTGGCCCCGTACTGACCGTTTCCAACGCATGCGCGTCAGGCGCGGATGCCATTGGAATTGCCCATCTTTGGCTGGAGCAGGGACTATGTGACATTGCGATTGCAGGCGGGACGGATGAAATCAACAAGGTGCCTTACGAAGGCTTCAATGCATTGGGCGTCTGTTCAGACGAGCCATGCCGCCCCTTTGACAAGACACGTTCTGGCCTGAATCTAGGCGAGGCTGCAGGCGTTGTGATAATGAGACATGGCATTGTGGAAGGTGCGCAATGCGCCGTGGCTGGCTTTGGAAAGAGTTCAGATGCATTTCACATAACACAGCCTGAGCCAGAAGGTCGCGCACTGGAAATAGCAATACGCAATGCCATGTCAGGCTTGCCCGAGGGCGAGACACTTGCTTTCATAAATGCGCATGGCACTGGCACCCAGGCAAACGATCTGGTGGAGGCAAAGGTGTTTGGCAGGATGTTTGGAAGCGATGTGCCATTCATGTCCACCAAGGCACTGACAGGGCATACATTGGGTGCGGCTGGCGCCATTGAAGCCATTTTCACATGCTTTATGCTGGAATGCAGCAAGGCGGCGGCCAGTGTTCGCTATGCCGAAAAGCCTGATGACTTCCCCGTAGAGCCATTGAAAGAATGCCTGACGCTGGAGAGACCGCATTATGCGCTTTCCACGTCCCTGGCATTCGGCGGCTCCAATTCCGCATTGCTCATACAAAGGAACCAATAGCATGCAGCCGATTTTCTGCAAGACATATCCTGGTTTCACGGAGGAGGAACTTAAGGCCGCCAGGGCAAAATACGGATTACGCAGGGCGGACAGGTTCACATCAATGGCAATCGCCGCCATTGACCATGCCTTGGAGGAAAGGCCACGGCAGGACTGTGCCTTGATTACAGCCACATGCTTTGGTCCACACAAGACGGTATTCGCTACACTGGACGATATACTGGACTACCCCGAAGACCAGATTCTGCCCACGAAATTCTCCCATTCAGTTCACAATGCCGCCGCCTCATACATAAGTTCTGCACTGAAGATACAAGGGCCATCGTTCGCCATCAGCGGCTTTGAGAACATAGAGAAACAGGCAATATCGCTGGCAGGGACATTGCTTGACGCGTCCATGGCAGGCAATGTGATAGTTGTCGTAATCGAGGAGGCGGGGCTTCTGACTGAGACTGCGCACACTCTTATGCCTGAACGTTTCAGGGATAAGATAGATGAAATAATCAAGGTTTTTCTTTTTAGGATTCAACAATAATTTAGGAGAAACAAAATGAAAAAAGCATTGGTCTTGGCACTGGCATTGTTCGTGGTATTTGGTTTGGGTTGCAGGCATACTGACGGCGGCGGTCGCGCTGGGCGCGGCAATGGCTGGATTCCGCAGCCACAGAATCCTCCTGTACGCAATACGCTGCGCACAGCAACATTCAAATCCCATCTTTACAAGGCAGTAGATGTAAAAAAATACACATTGGATATGACTCAGGTGCCTTCAATGTACCAGGACGAAATCAGGTTCTACCTGGTCAATGCACTCTCACACAGAGACATGGCATTTGAGCCAAAGGCACGTTTTATCATCAAGGTAGAATTGACTGACAGCAATATCGGACTTGATGACATACGCGGCATAAGGAGTCGCCAATTGGGACTGAAAATGGCTGGCTTCGACAAGCGTGAATTGAACTGGACTGTCGAAGTCGGTGCACACGGACGCCCGAATACCATCGCCAACGGCTGGCTGCCTGGAATGGTGGCTGTGGCAACATACTACATGGGCCAGAGCAGGGGCGGCATGCAGAACATTGCCAATATCCCAACTGCATTGTTCGAAGTCAACAACTTCAAGCGCTAAGACACAATGCTGGCGTTGATAATAGGTGGATGCAAGGGCATAGGCCGTGCAATTGCGCTCAAGTTGGCACAGGATGGCTACGACATCGTGGCCACTACCCGTAAGGCAGGTGACAATTCTGAGGAAACGGCGCGGCTTGTGCAAAATTGTGGCGTGAAATGCACCATATTGCCATTGGATGTTGCGGATGCGGAAACTGCTCATGCCGCATTGCAGCCGTATGTCGAAGGCAGCCTTCTTCCTGATGTGCTGGTCTATAACGCAGGCGTTGCCAAGGACAATCTGTTCGCCTTAATGTCGCCCGATGAATGGAGATGCGTCATGGACACCAATCTGGAGGGCTTCTACAACACGGTGCAGCCCTTTGTGTTCGGCATGCTAGGGCGTCATAGCGGGCGCATCATCATAATCAGTTCTGCCTCTGGGCAGATTGGCCAGTCAGGGCAAGTGAACTACTCTGCCTCCAAGGCCGCATTGATTGGCGCCGCAAAGGCATTGGCCCGCGAGGTGGCCCGCAAGGGCGTGTTGGTGAACGTGGTAGCGCCTGGTGTGATAGACACGGAAATGACCGCTTCTTTGCCAAAGGATCACGTCCTGCCCCAGATACCCATGCGGCGCTATGGTACGCCAGAGGAAGTCGCATCGCTTGTTGCCTTTCTGGCAGGTCCTGGTGCCACCTACATCACAGGGCAGGTGCTTGCCGTCAACGGCGGACTTGTGATTTGAAGGGAAGAGCGACGGCGTTCTCGCCGCAAAATGAAGCGTGATTATTCAGTACCCTCTCAATAACGCAGAGACGCAGAAACGAGTTTGAACTGGCATTCTCGCCTTTCTGGCGTTTATCGCGATGGCATGCAGAGGTCCTAAAGGACTGGTGATTTTCATTTTTCTGCCTCGCAGAAAAATGGAAATCTGCACTTTTTCAGTGCATCTGCAAGACCATACGAAAGTCAGTGGCAATCTAAGCAAATCTGTGGATTAATGAAGACTCCGCGCCTCTGCTTTAAAGAAGGGTACTGAACAGTTTACAATGAATCATTCAATGGCTCGGCGAAGGATGTTTTAACGTCACACAGGCTTCACCAGCAAGCCTCGCGCGCGTACATTGATTGGGTAGCATCCCCCACCCACCATCCGCTTCTAACATAAGCCTGGAAATCCAGACTTGCAAGTGGAAAAATCAAGATGTATTCATTACTACACTTTATATGGAATTCACTATAAAACTGACACTTTCCTATAAAAAATGGTGAAGGATTGCGTATGCAGGAAAAATACACCATAGTGGTTGGCTCAGGCATATCGGGGCTGACTATGGCGTTGCTCCAGGCTCAGCGTGGCAAGCATGTCGTCCTGGTGGAGAAGTTGCCTTTCATCGGTGGATATATGAGGCGCTTCCCCAGGAATGGACTGCGCTATGACACTGGTTTCCACTTCACTGGCGGAAATGGTGGTATTCTACAGCAGATTTTGAATGCCCTGGACTTCAGGCAGGAGGATTTCCAGATATCCTACCTGCCTACTGAGGTGTACCTAGCGGAAGACGATATGTATTTCAGATTCCCAAACCAGGGACTGGATGCATTGTGCGAGGCAATGTGCAGTGCCTTTCCTTCAAGTACGGCGGCCATTAACCGCTATTATGACGCCGAGTTGGCGACCGTTGTCAATACGCCCCTGTATGATTTGAACCTGCTCAAGGATTTGAATATATTTTCAGGTATGACCGAATACGATGGTTTTACCGTAAATGGATTTATGGACAGGCTGGGCATTGACAATGCCGCATTGAGAACGCTTCTGCCCATCATGGCATTATGCCACGGCACGCCGCCAGGCGAAGCGCCGTTCTCCTATCATTGCAGATGCTCATACAGTCTGGATTGTTCAACTTCCACTGTTGCCTGCGGTAGCGATGTTTTTTTGCGCTCCTTTGAATGCAAGTTCAAGGAGTTTGGCGTCGAGATTATGACTAATTGCCAGATAGAGCGATTGAATATCAGCGATACTGAGCCAATTTGCAGGGAAGCCATACTTTCAAATGGCAGGGTTTTGCCAGTTGAACGCATATTCTTTGCAATCCACCCGTCTGAAGTGCTACCTTTGCTACCGGAGAGATTCATCAGCAGGAGCATCAGACGTCGCATGGATGCATTGAAACCCACTTGCAGTTGCTTTGTGGTGCATGGATATTTTGACGATGCACTTGAAGTTCCACAATTCTTTTCCATATTCCTTGGCAATAACAATCTGGATTCTTTGCTGCTTCCAGGCAGGAAGAATGATTCGGCCTGCCTCGTTACATCCAATGAACCAGGAAACAAATGTACCACATTCACCTTGTTTTCTGCAATGTTTGCCGAGGAATGCCCTGCATACCACGGCGAACAATATGCGGATTTCAAGGCAAGTACAGCAGAAAGGCTGATGAAGACAGTGTATGAACGCCACCCTGAATATCGCGGGCGAATGCATATAAGCGACACATCCACGCCATACACATTGCAGAAGTATTCGCCTCCAGTAGGTTCCGCGTATGGCACGCGCCAGGTTTTCGCCCAGTCCAGGATATCGGGGGCCTTGCCAGTAAGCAATTGCTATAATCTTGGACATCATACCCAATTTCCAGGTGTTTTAGGCTGCATCATTAGTGCAATGATGCTTAATCAATCAATAAAGGAGTAGAGAAAAATGTTGCCGAAAAGTTGCAAAGCCGCATTCGTGACAAATGACGGGCAGGTTGTCTGCCGCAAAATGCCAATTCCAGAACTCAAGGAAAACGAAGTGCTTGTCAAAGTGCATGCCTCCCTTATTAGTCCTGGGACAGAGATGAATCTGGTGAGGATGAGGCGCGAAAAGGCTGCCGAACCTGGCACGTATACGCAATTTGGATATTCCACAGCAGGCGAAATTGTGGCAGTCAAAGGCGACTGCAAGGGACTCAAGCCAGGTATGAGGGTGGCTTGCATGGGAGGCGGAGCAAAGCACGCCAGTTACAATTGCGTGCCAGTCAACCTAGTGGTGCCCATCCCTGACAAACTCAGTTACGAAGAAGGGACATTTGCATCCCTTGCCGCCACCGCATTGCAGGCGGTGCGCCGCACTGAACCACAACTTGGCGAATACGGTATTGTGCTTGGACAGGGCATCGTGGGCAATCTGACTGCGCAACTGTGCCAACTTTCAGGCGCCAGGGTACTGGCTTGGGAGGCACTGCCTTTTAGAAACGCTATCGCAAAGAAGTGCAAGATACAGGGCACGGTGAACTTCCTCAAGCAGGACGCAGTCCAGGCCTCAAAAGACTTTGCCGCGCCATACGGAGTTGATTTTGCCATCATGGCGTTCGGCGGCGATGCGGACAAGGCATTCGACGATGTGCGCAAGTCAATGAAGGTATCTGCAGATGGACACCAGATGGGGCGTATCACCGTGGTAGGCGGCTGCCATTTCCGCTTTGACGGCGGCGCCTGGTCAGGCAACCTGGATGTGCGCTGCTCCAGCCGTACTGGCTGCGGCTATCACGATTCCGCCTGGGAATACGGCAAGGACTATCCAGCCGTGTTTGTGCAGTTCACTAGTCAGCGCAATGCTGCCGAACTTGTAAAGTTGATGGCTGAAAAGCGCCTGAATGTACTGCCAATGATCAGCCATCGCCTAAAGATCGAGGATGTGGGCAAGGCAGCCGACATGCTGATTTCGCAGCCAGACAAGGCGCTGGGCGTCATACTCACGATGTAAAAAGCAAGCAAATGCCTGCGCCCACAAGGGCGCAGGAACAAAATGCGCTAAAATTCAAAAGTTGCTATTGCACAAGACTTTTTTTTTGTTAGAATTAATGCAATGGTTTTAGATATTGGCAATCCATAGGAGCAAAAACGATGAAGAAGAGGTTTACTTTGATTGAGTTGCTTGTTGTCATTGCGATAATAGCAATTCTTGCGGCAATGCTGCTACCCGCATTGAGCAAGGCCAGGGAGAAGGCACGTTGCATCAGTTGCACAAACAACCTGAAGACACTTGGCAATGCGGATGCAATGTATAGCGCCGACTGGGAAGAATGGATCATGCCCTGCAAATGGACTTTGAACTACTGGCCTTCCATAAGTTGGATTTATTTGGCAAGAGGCTATTTCGGAGTTTCTGCGTCATTCCCCTCCACCCCTAATTCGGCTACAATGAAGAATTATCCGATGCTTGTCTGCCCCTCGGAGAGCCATGAATTCGGCGCAGCCGCAAACACCAAGTTTGTATTTGGACACTATATGCGCAATAAAACATGCGGTGATGCATGGGTGAAATCAGACGCAGACAATAAGACGTGGTGGCACATGAAGAAAATAAACGCCTTTTCACAGCCATCTGCCGCCCTTTGCTTTATCGACAATTGTCTGGTTGCATACGGCATGTTTGGCTACTGGAACGCGTATGCCCGCCGAGCGGGAAGGCATCTAGGCGGTTATGAGGTTAACCATACAACTGAAATCATCAGATATACTGGCGGTGCCGCAAACATGAGTTTTGGGGATGGACACGTGGAGACAAAACCCAATTGGTACAATTCAACTACCAGTACCGAAAGCAATATTAAGACTGGCTTTGATGTTACATTAAGCAAAATTGAATATCATTGAGCACACCAAGACCGCGGCACGCAAACCGCATGACGCCAGCGGGCATGTTCCCGCGAAGGCAACCTGAATGGGCGCCACCTCGGCGCCCACATAAAACCGCATGACGCCGGCGGGCTTGCTCCCGCGAAGGCAACTTTAGTGGGCGCCGCCTCGGCGCCCACATTTGTTTTATAAGCCCCTAACCTAAGTGGGCGCTATGACCGCGCCCTTTTAAAAAAATGCTGAAGAATGTAGAATTGAAGCCCATCACGGGTACATTTGTAAACATGCTGATTTCCGATACGGGAATCTGCAATGCTGGTAAGAACGAATGGGAGCAGGACTTCCGTATGCTAAAGGCAATCGGAATGGACAGCCTCTTTGTAATACGCACGGAGGTCGAGCAGAACGGGCTGCATCTTTCCGCCGAGGACCCACGCTCCACGACCTGGACTGAAGACGAAAACCTGCTGGACCTAGTGTTCCGCCTGGCAGATGAACATGGCATGAACCTGTACCTTGGCGGGCCAATCTCCATCACCAACCTGCATCTTGGCGACTGGAAAAAGGAGATTGACGACACAAAGCGCTACTATGACAGAACCGTAGCCAAGTACCAGGGACGCCCCTGCTTCAAGGGCCTGTACGTCACACTGGAGGCATTGCCCTGGCATTTCAATTTCCTGGACATCTGCACGAGCGTGCTGTCCTACATGAGAGAGAACTTCCCTGACAAGAAGACCTTCATGTCCCCCAGTTTCCGTGGACCAATTGGCAATATGAGCACACAATATACTGTTGACCAGTGGGTGGACATCTACGGCAAATATTTCTTCCGCAACGTGAAGGGACTGCTGGACTATTGTGCACCCCAGGACAAGATTGCCGCGCCAGCCTGCAAACTGGGCGAAATTGAGGACAATGGTCTTGCGGAATGGTACATTAAGGTAGGCCAGTTGTTCAAGGAATGCGGTGTTGAACTATGGAGCAATGTGGAGACATTCCAGCGTCCATTCCCAGGACACGGCGAGCCGCCAGCGGTGTTCCGCCAGGTGGATTACCGTACATTGTACATGAAACTTCAGGAAGCCTCGCCTCTTGTCAACAAGATCATCACCTACGAATACTTCAGTTGCATGAGCCCAAACACAGAATGGGGCTCATCACGTCGCCTGCTTGCCAGGTATCTGGAGATGATTGGCAAGAATCCTGCACTTATTGACGAGATTTATGGCTAAATATCCAAAGGACTACAGGGAGCGCTTCGACTACAAGGAGCAACTGTCTGCACCAGTAAAGACCTGGGCGCACAAGGACTTTGACTATCCGAATCCAAACATACGCCCACTGTTCTACGAAGGGCCTGACTACCAAGGCAAGCCTACGCGGGTATTCGCGTGGGTGGGGCTTCCAAAAGGCGCATCCCGCAAGGCGCCAGTTCCTGGCATAGTCCTAGTACATGGCGGCGGCGCAACCGCAGTCGCCAACTGGGTGGAACTATGGAACAACATGGGCTTTGCCGCAATATCCATGGACACTTGCGGCGGTATTCCATGCTGGCATACTGGCTGCAACTTCAGGGCGGGTGGCTGGCCACGTCACAAGCACTCAGGCCCCATAGGATGGGGAGGCTTCGAGAATTTTGACAAGCCAAGGCAGGAACAGTGGATGTACCATGCCATCGCCGCTGTGATACGCGGCGCGAATCTGCTGTGCTCGCTGCCTGAAGTTGATTCAGACAAGGTGGGAATAGCGGGCATTTCCTGGGGTGGTTACCTGACCAATGCGGTGCTGTCCATGGATCATCGCTATAAGTTCGCGATACCTGTCTATGGATGCTCCTTCTGCGAAAATCGCGAAAGTGCACTTTGCTCGTCAAAGTACAGTGACATAAGGAATGCCTGGTTTGATATGTGGGATCCCCGCAACGGTCTGTCCTACATCACCACGCCAATGCTGTTCTTGAGCGATGCGGAGGACTTTGCCTTCCCATTGTCATCATGGCAACGCACGGTTTCCAGTATAAAGAATGCGCCAGTATATACGTCCTTGCGCTTCAACTATTCCCACAACCACAGCATATCGTATAATTCAAAGACGATACCTGCCTTCGCCAAGGCAATGCTTAATGGGACACCTCTGCCACAACTGGGGGCTATTCGCTGCGTAAAGGACGGCATTGTATCCAAGGTGGATATGCAGGGACGCCAAGTGGAAAAATGCATACTGGCAGCAACACGGGCAACAGGCCCCTTCGTGGATAGGACCTGGCGCGAATATCCAGCCTCATACACCAATGGCAAGGCAACATCAGGCAGCCTGCCAGAAAATGCATCCGCAGCATTCTTCCAGATACAAGACAGCGAAGGCTGCCTTTGGTCCTCCCCCATATTCTTCAACGCATAGACGCTATCTTAACGCAGAGGCGCAAAGACGCAGAGACGCAGAGTTTTATATTGATTTTTGCTCTTTTATGATGCTCATCATAATTGCCGAAGCAAATCCAAGAGAAAAACAATAAAAAACTCTGCGTCTCTGCGTCTTTGCGCCTCTGCGTTAAAAAAGAGCGCCTTCGCGTTGTATTAGTAGCCGACGGGTTGCGTGGCGATGATGGTGTATTTCTTGTCCAGGCCCATTTGGTCAGCCAACTTGACGGGGAACATTCCCCTGACCACGGTGTTGAGTCCCTCGGAAGCGCAGAACAAGTAGATGTTCTGGGACACGTAGCCTGCGTCCATCCAGTACCACTTGTCTCTCTGGTTGGAGGTATCCGCCACTATCACGATGATTGCAGGCGCATCTGCCGCAAACATCTGCTGCTTCATGTTGCCGACTGTGGCTGCGCGCAAATCAACTGCGTTCTGCTGCACCAGCGCATTGTTCTTTGCATCGTAGAACCAGGTGCCATCTGCCTTAATAACAAACAGTTCGATTTCCTGAATGTTGCGGGCCGTGGGGGCAGTGCGCTTGTCAGCCCTGTTGAAGCCATTCGCGGCCCAGAGCAAGTTGCTCAGCATTGAATCAGAAAGTGGCTTCTTCGCATCGAACTGGCGCGTTGTCTTGCGTAGTGCCAGTGCCTCCATCAAAGGCTTGCCTCCTTGCTTCACTGGGGCTGGGAGTTTGACTGTCTTCATTTCCGCCGCGCAAGCGACAAGTACAAATACCAGCGCCAAAAGTGTGCATTTCATTTTCATTGTCATCTCCTGTGTGTTGTTTACCGTTCGATTTCCGCGTTCATCTTCCTGTATTTATCAAAGATACTGTCCTTTGAGGCAAGGCCCAGGAAGCGGCCAGTCGCCTGTTCCGACACGGGAACATACCTCAAATGCCACATCTCCATCCTGGCCATAGCCTGGTCAAGCCCGTCATTGGAGTGCATCATGCCATCTGGCAAATCCATTATCTCGCTGACATTGTAACTGCTGGGCACCGAGGATCGCAATATGATGGACAGCAGTTTGTCATATGGAAGCAT
>JAEEGL015428598.1_pt1 | contig 29960 bp, 18 predicted proteins | sample 9134231 | NCBI WGS metagenome assembly JAEEGL01 (sample SAMN16246548, study PRJNA631951) | gut metagenome | biome: gut microbiome; feature: rumen; material: fiber-attached | host: Bos | place: Iran: Karaj | collected 2018-10 | reverse complement strand
GTTGAGTTCGCCGAACATCGCTTGTATAACACGGGCGAGCCCATCCGCCATATCGACTGGAAACTCTATGGCCGCACTGAGAAGCTCTTCGTCAACCGCTATGAGGAGGAGACCAACCTGCGCTGCCAGCTCGTCATCGACCAAAGCTCGAGCATGTGCTTCCCCGTGAGGCAGAAGGTCGACTTCGAGCATCCCAACAAACTCTTCTTCTCCATCTATGCCGCCGCCTCGCTCATGGAGCTGATGCGCCGCCAACGCGACGCCGTGGGCCTCGACCTGTTCGACGAGACCATTGCCTTCCACGAGCCGGCCAAGTCGTCGAACGTCCACAACAAACTGATATATACCGAGCTGGAGAAGCTCATCGACGACTACGACAAAAACAACCGTAAGACGACCTCCACGCCGCAGTGCCTGCATCAGATCGCAGAGATGACGCACCGCCGCAGCCTCGTGGTCATCTTCACCGACATGCTCGACGGCCTCGATGACTACAAGCCGATGTTTGAGGCCCTGGAACACCTGAAATACAACAAACACGAGGTCATCCTGTTCCATGTCTTCGACTCGACGCTGGAGCAGGACCTCGACTTCGAGAACCGCCCGTACCGCTTTGTCGATTTGGAGTCGGGCGACACGCTGAAACTCAACCCCGTCGAGGTGCAAGAGGCCTACAAGAGGATCATGACCGAACGCAAGGAAGCCCTGCTGCGCCATTGCTACCAGTACCAAATCGACTATGTCGAGGCCGACATCAACAAGGACTACAACCAGGTCCTGACGAGCTACCTCATCAAACGGTCAAAACTACATTAATTGATGAAGGCATGTCATACCGAACCTTTCTGCCTATAGATACTCTCGGCTAAAGCCTCGGTATGACATAGGCAGAAAGGTGAGAGTATCTATGCCTTCATCCAATGGCGGTCACTAAAAAAGTCCGAGAGCAGAGCTCCCGGACTTTTGTTTCCCCCGAAGGGGAAGGAATTACTTACCTAACTATATATTACTTAACAATTACTTTCACAGAAACACGGTTCCTGTTGTTCTCCAGACGGATGACGTAGACACCCGTGGCGAGGCTGTGGCTGATGCGCTCGGTGCTGCCCGCGTTGACCTGCTTCTGCATCACCGGCTGGCCGAGGATGTTGTAGACGGTCATCATATAGTGGGCGTTGTCGCCGTTCTCGACCACAAACTCGTGGTTGGCGCTCCAGACGGTCACGTTGGCTTCCATATCGTCCACGCCGTCGTCGGTAAGGTCGATGAAGATGGGCTCGTCGAGGCCGCCGTTCGGGTTGGCGGTGAAGGCCTCAGGCATCCATTCGCCGTTCTCAGTCTCGTATTGGTGGAGGATGTTGCTCTCCATGTCAACAATGAAGATGGCATTGACGCCTTCCTCGTTGTCGTTGGGCAGGATGCCGCCAAACCAGCCGTCGTTGCCAGCCACCTCTTCTTTATAGAAGTCGGCGTACTGGTTGATGCTGCCGTAGTCGACGCCCGTGGTCTCGATGCTGGTGGCATAGAGCGGACGCTCGTCGTCGGCGTTGGCGTGCAGCATGGCGAAGGTCATGGCAGGCTCGTTGCTCTTGGCGTAGAAGGCCGTGCCTTGGTATTCGTCGCGTTCGCTGCCGAAGTTGATCACGGTGGCGTAGTCGTCGGAGGTGAAGATGTTCTCCACGGTGGTGCCGTCGTTGCCGTCGTTGATGCGGACGCGGAGGTAGACCTCGTTGCCGGGCGTGAAGCGCGTGTTGGCCGTGGGCTCGTTGACGAACCACACGAAGGCGATGCCGTCTTCGTCGGTGGTGAACTCACCGTAGCCGCCTTCCGTCGACAGGCTCGGGCTGGTGCTGCGGTAGAAGCCTTCTGCATCGGCGTAGATCACATTGCCGGCGCCGGCGGTCTCGGGACCGTCGTTGGCGTCGACGAACTGGTTGACGTAGCGATATGTGGCCTCAGGCTCGAGGTTGTAGAGGTAGGCAGCCACGGCCACAGGCACGCGGTTGTTGTTCGAGCCGTTGTTACCTTGGATATAATAAGGCATCAAGGTGATCATCGCAGGCTCGTACTCGCTGTGGACGGTACCCGTCAGGCTGACCTCGGTGGTGGCGCCGCCGCCTTCGTGGGTGATGGTGCCAGTGTAGGTGCCCACTTCGAGGCCTTCCATGAGTTGGACGTAGATGGTCACGGGCTGGTCGACGAGCTCGCCGTCGGCATACTGCACATACAGCGTCTCAAAGAAGTCTTCGCCATCCAATGAGATCTCGAAGCCCTCGGTGACGGTGACGGTTACTTCGCCTTCGCCTTCGAGGTCGGAACCCGTCAGTTCGTAGGTCAGAGGATCTGACGGACCTTCGCCTTCGACGTAGTCAAGGCCGCTGAGAGCGTCCGGCGTGGCCGTCAGGGTAGGACCAGCGACGGCGCTGCCCGAAACGAGCATGATGTCGTCGACTTCCCAACCGGCGGCTTCGTCGTCGCTGCATTGGTATCTGTAGCCGATATAGCAGTTTGAGCCGTTGAACTCGTCAAGGCTGATGTCACCCGAAGGAACCCAGTTCCAGCTGCCCGTCGAGAGATCGCAAGGCAGTTGCACCCAAGTGGCGAGGGTCGGGTCTTGGCCGTCATAGTCGTTGGAGAAGTAAACCTCCAACTCGGGTCCCGTGTAGTTGTTGGCTGTGCGGAAGGTCAGCACCACGTCGCTGTAGCTGTCGAGGTCGAAGGCGGGCGAGATGAGCCAGTCTTCGGTGGCCGGGTGGTTGTAGCCGTTGGCGTAGGCGTAGTGGTTGCCTTGGTAGGAGGCGATGCGCCAGAGCGAGTCGCCCTCAACGAGGACCTCGGTCCAGCCATTCCAGTCTTCTTCCCAGTCTTGGTTGAAGATGACGACGATGTCGTTTTGGATGATGTATTCGGCGCTGACGACGGGGCTGTCGTTGTAGCCTTCCTTAGTGGCATAGGCCCAGATGGTCATGTTCTCGTCGACGGTGATGGCCTCTTCGTACTCATCCCAAGGACCGGTTTCGGATTCTAAGCTGTAGTAGATCGTGGCCTCAGGAGTGGCGCAGCTGATCGTGACATCTTGGGTCTCGTAGTAGGTGCCGGCACCAGGAGTGAAGGTAGGTGCGGCCACCGTAGGAGTGGGCGGGACGCCACCCTCGCCTTGCATGAAGATGTCGAGGAAGAAGTTGTATTCTCCGTTGGTCATGTTGCTGGTGGCATAGGCTTTCAACACGCTCTCCGTGTTGCTCACACGCAGGGCAATGGCACGGGTGTCGGTAGTGGCGTTGACGATGTTGAAACCGAAGTATTCGGGCACGAGGCTCTCGGGGGCGGAGACACCACCAGAGATGGTCCAAACAGTCTTGTCGCCGTTCATCACGAGGTTGGTGCTGCTGCCGTAGCCGATCATGTCACCGTTGGCGTTGGTGAAGGTGTAGCCGTCGTCGGTGATGTCAACAATCCAGTAGAAGCTGTCTTCGGCATCCAAGATGCTGGCAGGGATGATTTCGTCGTCGCCGTTCATCACGCTGGTGAACTCGGTGGTGGTGAGTTTACCGCTCGTCAGGGTGTTGGCAGCGGCGAGGTAGGCATCTTCGGTGTCGTTGTAACGGGCGGCAATGATGACGCGGTTGCCGGCAGCCAGTTGGCTGACATCGCTGATGCGGACGTAGTCGCCACCAGGCACAGGCTGCTCGGTGACGCTGCCGCTGCAGGTCACGACGATGTCGTCGACGTCGTCGCAGGTGATGGTGATGTCTTCGTCGTTGTATTCACCCACGGTGAGGTCGGCTTTCAGGCGGACGTAGATGACGGCATCTTCGATGGTGCCATTGTCGATGCTCAACGTGAGGGTGCTCTGCGCGGCGAAGTCGTCACCAGAGGTCAGCGAGATCTCATAGTCGGCGGCTTCGGCGATGACGACGTTGCTGGTCAGGTTGAGGCCGCTGACGGTGAAGCTCTGCTCCTCCGACGGGCCGTTGCCTTCGGTGTAGGTGAAGCCGGTCAATGCCAGCGGGGTGACGGTGACGACGGGCTCGGAGGTCTGGCCGACGAGCAGGATGTCGTCGACTTCCCAAGCGGCGGCTTGGTCAGCCTCGCAGGTGTACTTGAAGCCGATGTGGCATTCGCTGCCGCTGAAGTCGCTCAGGTCGATGTCGCCCGACTCAACCCAGGTGTAGTTGCCCGTCGAGAGCTCGCAGGTCAGCTCGGTCCAAGTGGCCTCGGTGGGGTCTTCTCCGTCGTAGTCGTTGGAGAACATCACTTGCAGGACGTTGCCGTCGAACTTGGTGGCGGTGCGGAAGCTCAGCGTCGGGTTGTCGTAGGCGTCGAGGTTGAAGGCAGGCGAGATGCACCAGTCTTCGTTGGCGCCGTGGTTGTAGCCATTGGCATAAGCGTAGTGGTTGTTTTGGTAGGTGGCCACGTTCCACTCCATCTCACCTTCCACGTCGACGAAGGTCCAGCCGTTCATCTCGCCTTCCCAGTCTTGGTTGAAGATGGTGACGAAGCCCAACTGGATGACGTATTCGGCCATGGCCACAGCGCTGTTGTTGTAGTTCTCCTTCTCGGCATAGGCCCAGATTGTCATGCTCTCGCTGACGGTGATGGGGGCGCTGTATTCCGTCCAGGGACCGTTCTCCGATTCGGTGCTGTAGTAGATGGTGGCGCCTTCGGTGGTGCAGGCGATGCTTACGGTCTGCTCCTCGAAGTAGGTGCCGCCTTCGGGCGTGAAGGTAGGCGTGGCCACGGTGGGCGTGGGCGGGTCGCCACCTTCGGTCTTCACGAAGAGGTCGAGGTAGAAGTTATAGTTGCCTGCTTGTGTTCCAGTCATGTTGGATTTCGCGTAGGGACCGAAGTTGTGGCTGGTGTTTAAAGCGAAAGCCCTACCATTATTATTTACATTGGTGATGACGAAGCCTGTGTAATTAGGCACCATCGTACCTTCTCCTGAAGTCTCGTTGGTGATTTCCCACTCGGTGTTGTCACCGCCAGTGGAGAAGTTGGTGCTGCTGCTATAGCCAATCAGATCGCCGTCGGCATTGGTGAAGGTGTAGCCGTTGTTGGTCACGCCGACCACCCAATAGTAGGTCGACTCCTCGTCGGTGATGCTGGCGGGAAGCACTTCGTCGTTGCCCGAGGTGGCCGAGGTGAACAGCACGCCGGTGGGCTTGCCTGTCGTGGCAGCGGTCATGGCGTAGTAGTCATTGGCGTTGCTGTCGAAGCGGGCAGCCACGATGACGAAGGCGCCATCGGTGAGCATGCTCAGGTCGCTGACGCGCACATAGTTGCCGTCGCCAGGAGTGGGCGGCTCAGGAGGCGTGGGCGTGCCACCGGTGACGGTGCCGCTGACGTTGATGAACAGCGTGTCAGCGCCGGCCGAGACAGCATAGAGACGCTCCTCATAAGTGCCTGCCTCAAGGCCGGCCTTCATGCGGACGTTGATGGTGATGTCGTAGAAATAGCCCGAATGCGGGGTGTAGATGACGAGGGGATTCTCGGGATGGAAGGTTCCGATGGGCGAAATCTCGAAACTCTCAGAGGGATATATCGATACATTGCCGGTGAGGTAGTTGCCTCCGATCAGGAAGGAAGCCTCCTCCGAAGGTCCACCTTCTTCGTAGTCATAGGTGAAGCCGCTCAGCGTGGTCGGGTTGGCGGTCAGGGCAGGACGGTGTGAATATTGCACATCGCTGGCGCTGACCACACGGAGTTGCACGGCGTTGTAGCAGCCGATGATGCCGGTCACGGTTACGAGGTCACCTTCCATCAGGCCGTCCACGGTGGGGATGCGGTAGATGTTGAGGCTGTTGCCGTCTTGGGTAAGGACGGTGTTGCCGCCGGTGTTGATGGCACCGATGATGGCATCCTCAATCTTCACGCGCGTCGACTGCAGCATGTTGTCGCCGCTGTAGTCGCTATTGATCTCAGCGATGGTCTTCACCTGTAAAGGCAAGGTGTTGTTATGCGAAATCACCGTGAACACGTTGGCGTCGCCGCCGTCGATGCCGGTCAGCTCGACGAGGCCTCTGAAGACGGTCTTGCTGCCGTAGGCACGCACCTTGTCGCCAAGGGCGAGTCCGGAAGGCACGGTGTTGTTGTTGAGGTAGAGGTCGATGCCGGCGGTCTCGTCTTGGATGTAGACGTTACGGCCGTCCAAGAAGATGACGGTGCCTTCCACACAGGCGTAGGCGTTGTCTTCGAGGACGCGGGCAGCGGCGATGGTCATCGGCTCGTTGATGGTGTAGACGGCCGTGGCGACCTCACTGTTTTCATAACCTTGGGCCGCTGCCATGGCCTTGATGGTCATGGAGACGTTCACGGCGATGGGGCTGCTGTAGACGCTGCTGTTCTCGGTGGGCTCGCTGCCATCGGTGGTGTAGTAGATGGTGGCGTCATCGGTGGTGCAGCTGATGGTGACGTTCTGCGCCGTCAGGTATGTGCCGGCGGCAGGCGTGAAGGTCGGGGTGGCGGCTTCAGGAAGCACGACCACGTTCTCTTCGATGCTGCCGATCATGGTGTTGTAGTACTGGCTCGACGACACGCCCACGTAATAGCCTGTCACCACGACTTCCTGTCCGTTCAGCGAGGTGAAGTCGGTGCTGATGGGGTAGGAGATGCTACCTTTGGCGGTGGTGGCACCTTCGATGTCCGTGATGTTGTAGTAGTTGCCGCTCACGGTCAGCGTGCCCACATACTGGACGTAGGTGGAGAGTTGTGCCGGGGTGGTGGAGGCTACTCTGGCGTCCATCTCCTCGCCGGTGATGACGGTGGGGTCTTCAGCCACATAGTTGGAGCTGGTGGCCTCCGTCACGGTGGTGCTGTTGTTGAACTCATACACACCGCCGTAGACGACGACGCTGCCTGACAGTCTCACCATGTCGCCGATGTTGTAGCTGCTCTGGGAGTAGCTTGTGTTGTAATAGTAGACATATCCCGTGCCGTCGCCCACGATGAAGCCTCTCTGGCTCTTGGCGACGATGGTGCCTTGCACGACATAGGTGCCGGCGGCGTTGATGTCGGAGATGTTGGAGAGGGTGAGGATAGTATAGGTGGCTGTTGCCGTGGCACTGGGTGTGTATCCACTCTTGTATGCCTTGGCTTTAAGGGTCGTAGTCTCGTTGATGTTCAGCGGTACACCAATGCTGTATTGCTGACTGTTTTCAGTCGGCTCGCTGCCATCGGTAGTGTAGCAGATGGTGGCGCCTTCGGTGGCGCAGCTGATAGTTACCGATTGGGGCTCATTATAAGTGCCGCCAGCAGGGCTGAAGGTCGGAGTGGCCACGGTCTCTTGCTGGCTGCCGCCTCCATCCGAATAGAACTCTGCGCTGATGAATTGCACGAATTTATTGTTGTTTCCCGATACGGAAACGTCGTAGGTGATTTTGTAATACATACCCGACCAATCTACCGACGAGGGTCTCGTGAAAGTCGTCGTCGAACTGGCGGCAAACGTTCCAGATAGCGTGCTTGTAGGATTGGTAAAGTCTGAATTGGCTGAAACAATGAGTGTCATTGCATTGACGGTAATGTCGCTTGCCGTGCCATGAGTGACCACGATCTTGGAGATGTTGTCGCTGATTGTGCCTGTTGAATAAACAGGGCGGATTTCATTGGTGAGATTTTTTCCGCCAATACGCCAGGGGCTAATGGTAGTGTTTCCCATGACCATCCATGTGAGGCTGCCTTGGGTGATCTCACTCTCGGTGGCGTAACCGTTACTGCCTCCTGTCTGGGTCCCATCCAAGGTGTAGACAACGGTTTCTTCTCGCGTCTGTCCCCAAGTGGTCATTCCCGTCAACAGCAATAACGCTGTCAACAAAAAAGTAAGTTTTTGTTTCATTGTAAGTTGGTTTAATTATTTGATACTTAATGATTTAATTCTAAAGATATCCTATAGGGATATAGCTTTCAAAATTATGAAAATGTAGCCTACCTTGACTTCTGTGGGCCAATTAGTTTTCAACATTTTTTCAACAGGTTTATGAACAATGGGTGTTGAAAACTTTTTTTAGAAAAAGGGACAAAAAAAGAGACGCCCGAAAGCGTCTCTTAGTTGTTCATGATGTCGTTAGGATCAGAGCGCGTAGCCCAAGCCCACGAAGAAGCCTTGCGTCTTGGTGGTGGTGTAGTCGCTCTTGTCCTGGTCGATCAGACCGAAACGGTAGCCGGCATAGAGTTTGGCCTTGTTGTAAGACAAAGAAGCGCCAAACACGAGGTTGATGTTGAACGGGTTCATTCCGCTGTTGTCGCCATACCAGCTCTCAGTGTTAGTGGTATTGCCCACGGTGGTCTTGGTGTTGCCCACGATGGCATAGCTGAACATGGGGCCGACAAAAGGAGTAACGGCTAAGTCACGGTTGATGCCCACGCGGTAGTTCAACAGGACCGGGATGTCAATCAACATCTGGGTGTTTTTGGTCGTGGTGGTGACCAGGAAGGTCTCCGTTGCACTCTTGGTGTTCATGCGGAACTGCAGGCCAGGAGCCACGCCGATGCCTTTGGCCAAGGTAAAGTTGTCGGTGACACCGACGAAGAAGCCTTGGTAGTTGGTCGACGTCGAGTTGTTATTGTGGCTGACGGTGAACGTCTCAGGTGCATAACCCGCGTTGATACTGATCTGTGCTTGTGCCTGTCCGGCGATGAACATAGCGGCTACGAGAGCCACAATTGCTAATACTTTTTTCATAGTGGTAGTTTTTAATAGTTTGATTTCATGATGATTACTTTAGACCGGCCCAAGTGCCTTGGATGTTCTTGCACTGGGTGTAGGTGCTGGGGCAGTTGCAGACTTTGTAGGTGGTGGAGCCTGCAGGTTGGAAGACATCGACGGCACGTTGGTTGCTGTCCCAACCATCGGCCAGGATGTAGAGGTAGTAGGTGGTGCCACCCATGAGCGGTGAGTCTTGCACACCATTGGGCGAGGCGCACAGTTCGACGGTATAAGGCTCCTGGGGAGCATAGGCGTTGCTGTTGACGGCGCCCTTCAGCAGGGCGGCGGCCATGTAACGCTGCAGGTATTGGTCGTTCTCGGGACCGTACTCCGAAGGCACGAGCTTGGTCTTCAGGATGCGGATGATGCCGTCGACGGTCGACGAGCTGTTGCACAGCAGGTCGAAGCACTTCTTGCCGGTGTTGGCGTCGCGGGCGTAGATCTCGATGGCCATGGGCACCATGGCGGCAGTGCCTTGGAGCGACTTGCCCAGGAGACCGTTGTAGACGGCTTCAAACTCGGCATAGCCCGAAGGGATGTTGGTGAACGTCACCGTGGCCGTAGGGGTGCGGTGGTCGTTGTTGTTGAAGTCGATGTCACCATTGACGGTGTAGGTGTGGCTGCCATAGGTGAGGGTGTTGCCCGCCACCTGGGCGTCGGCCTTGGTCTCGTTGACGAGCGAATGCCATTGGTCTTTGGGCTGGGCGAGTTTCTCGGCCATCTTGCCAAGGTTCTCAAGGTCGCTCATCGACATGTTGCCACAACCGGTCAGGCCGAGCGCGATCACGGCCAATGCAATGAAATGCGTAAGGAAGTTTCTTTTCATGATGATGTGTTTTAATGGTTAGGTGCTGCAAAAGTAGGACTTTTTGCGGAACATTGGCACTTTTTTTGCCATATTTTCGACAAAGCTAAGTTTTTTCTCTTATCTTTGCAGCGTTATATAACACCCTATAAAAATGAAAAAAGTAGTTCAAACAGTATGGATTTGTGCCTTGACGGGCATGGCGTTCCTGGCCGCCTGCTGCACCAGCAAGGGGCTGACGCGTGCCGAACGCAAGCAGCTGAAGCACGACCGTGACTCCATCCAAGAAATCCTCAAGATGCGCGAGATGTCCGCTGTCTATGGCTCGCCCGAGGTCATCGCCGACTATGCGGCTGAGACGGCCCGCCTACGCTACCAATTGGATTCCATCAACAAGCGTTTGGGTAAAAAGGATGTCAACGTGGAGAAGAGCAAGCAACGTTCCGACCTGGAGCAACGTCTGGCAGAGTTGAAGCGTAACCTGCAACGTCGCGAGGGCGCCTGCGTCTACGGCTCGCCTGAGGTCATCCAACGCTATGGCGAAGAGACCAACCGCCTGCGCCAGGAGATTGAGGAAGTCGAGAAACAGCTCCGTGAACTAGACAAATAAAACCTCACTCTATGGCTAAATGGTTTCGTAAACTTTGGATAGGCCTGCTGTCGGGCACGGCAGCCCTGGTGTCGTGCAACCTCATCGCGCCCCAGCCTTGCTATTACGGCCCGCCGCCGGTCGACCCCACCGTCGACACGACGAAGGCGAACCGCAAGGTGGTCATCCGTGAACGCATCAACGCCATCCGCGACATCCTCGATGAACGCCGTAACTCCGAGATCTACGGTCCGCCCGAGATGATGGAGGAGTACGAGCGCGAGACAAACCGTCTCCAAGCCGAGGCCGACTCCCTCGAGAAGGAGCTGCTGTCTTTGGAAGAGAAATGATGTAATATACTGAATATGAAAAAGATAGTTAGAGTTGTGTGCATCGGCGTCCTGTCGGGGCTGGCCTTCTTGGCCGCATGCTGCACCCAAAACGGCCTGTCGCGTAAGGAACGTAAACAGCTGACCAAAGAGCGCGAAGAGGTCATGATGGAGTTGGCACGCTATCAGGGGATGGAGAGGGAATATGGCCCGATGGATGAATTCATGTCGCTGAAAGGCACTATCCTCTCCCTTGAGAACCGGCTGGATACCATCAATTACCGCCTCGGCGACAGCATCGACCTCGACCGAAGCCTCCGCCGCCGTCAGCTGCTGTTCCGCATCGACTCGCTCAATTTCCTCATTAATAACTATACGCCTGCCTGCATCTATGGCGGTCCCGACCAGATGGGCTCCGGTAGGATCATCACCTATCCCGAACTCGACGAATACAACGATGAGCTGAAAAAAGTCCAGGCAGAATTGGATGCCCTGGATCGTGGCGAAGACCCCCAGCCGTCGGAGCCTCAGCCCGCCATCGACCCGAGGGACGACAACAAAGTGGCACCTTTGTATGGTCCTCCTGTGCCGCCCAGAAAATGATGACATGTTATGAGTGAACGCCTCGGTTTTTATAAGAAGGTGATGCTCGAGCTAAACCACGCGGTGCTGCAGAAACGCATCGACGAGCACGAGCTGCACCAGCTGTTTTGGGAGTGCACCCTGCGCTGCAACCTCAACTGCCGCCACTGCGGCTCCGACTGCCGCATGCTCTCCGAGAAAGACGATATGCCCTTCGCCGACTTCGCCAAGGTTTTAGACGAGATACGCGCCAATATGGACCCCTCCAAGGTGATGGTCATCACCACCGGCGGCGAGCCCACGGTGCGGCCCGACCTGGCCCAATGCGGCGCCGAGATCACCAAACGCGGCTTCGTATGGGGCATGGTGTGCAACGGAATGCTGCTGTCGGCTGAGAAACTCAACGAGTTCGTGGAGGCCGGCCTGAAGTCCATCGCCGTCAGCTTCGACGGCTTCGAGGAAGACCACAATTGGATGCGCGGCAACCCCAACAGCTACAAGAACGTGCTGCGCGCCGTGGAGGCCATGAAACAGCATCCCGACCTCACCTGGGATGTCATCACCTGCGTCAACCAGCGCACCATCAAATACCTGCCCGAGTTCCGCGACTTCCTCATCTCGTTGGGCATCCGCCGCTGGCGCCTCTTCACGGTGTTCCCCTTCGGTCGTGCCGCCAACGAGCCCGACTTCAAGCTCAGCAACGAGCAGTTCGTCGAGATGATGGAGTTCATCAAAACGACACGCATGCAAGGCAGGATCCGCGCCGACTACGGCTGCGACGGCTTCCTCGGCAAATACGAGGGCGACGTGCGCAACCACTATTATTCGTGCAGCGCGGGCATCAACATCGCCTCGGTGCTCGCCGACGGCTCCATCTCGGGCTGCCTCAGCATCCGCAGCGACTACCACCAAGGCAACATCTACCGCGACAGCTTCTGGGACGTCTGGAAAAACAAGTTCGGCGTCTACCGCGACCGTAAATGGATGAAGACCGACCAATGCGCCGAATGCAAGATGTGGCGCTACTGCCAAGGCAACGGATTCCACCTGCGCGACGGCGACGGGAAACTCCAGATTTGTCAATATCACATGATTAATCCGACGTAGAGACGCGCCATGGCACGTCTCTACATAACCAGGTTATGAACAAAATCTACCTCGTCGGCTATATGGGTGCGGGCAAGAGCACCACGGCACGGCGCCTGGCCAGCCGACTGGGCTGGGAGGTGGTCGACACCGACGACATGTTTGAGGAGAAATATAAAATCTCGGTCAACGACTTCTTCAACAAATACGACGAGCCGCTCTACCGGCGACTCGAGTCGGAGGTGCTGAAATCGACGGAAGGCCTCCAGAATGTGGTGGTCGCCACAGGCGGCGGCACAGCCTGCTATTTCGATAACATGGAGTGGATGAACATCCATGGTTTCACCGTCTTTATGCGTATCAGTCCCCAAGCCGCCGTCGACCGTGTCATCCACTCGCGCCACAAACGCCCCTTGGCCGAAGGCAAGAACGAGGAGGAACTGACTGAGTTCGTGCAACAACACTATGCTGAGCGACTGCCGTTCTACGAGCAGGCCCGCCTCACGGTGAAGTCGGAAGACCTCGACATCGACAGCCTCGTCACCCAACTTGTCGCGGAAGGCATCGGCCTCGTCCCGTGTCCCGAAGTCCCGTGTCCCGCGTCCCCAATCTTTGATAACAATTCCTGAACGACCTGATATGAGAAAAGCCTTATTAATAATAGGTGTGCTCTTGGCATGCCTCACCGCTTCGGCGCAAGACCTCGACAGCCTCTACCAAGTGTTTGAGAACAACAGGGGAGAGGTGGCCTACCGTGCCGCCGCGGCCATCGACGAGACCATCGGGCGCGAACCCAACTTCGACGCCAACACCGACAAGGACGAAATCAAGTTGAAGATCCTGCGCACGATGATCCTCTATTTCTTCAACAACAACGACTTCCAGCATGTGGTGCAGTATTCTGAGATTGGCATTGAACACTACGACAAGATCGGCGACTACTTCAACGAGGCGGGATGCTACATGACCCTGGCCAACACCTACCAGCGCCTCGGACAGCTCGACAAGGCCATCGAATGCTACAACCGCTGCAACGAACTCATGGACCTCGAAGGCGGCGAGATGGCGGAGGTCAACAAGCGCTATGTCATCAACAACATCGCAGAGATCCACCTGGCTATGGGCGAATACGACACGGCAGAGGAGATGTACCGCAAGTGCATCGCGATGCTGGGCGAGGTGGACGTGAACGACACGGCCTCCAACCTCGACCTGGCCACCTACTACCAGAACCTCGCCGAGGTGCGCATCGCACAAAATGACCCCGAATCCGTGGGCTATGCCGAGCAGTCGTTAGAGCTCTCGCGCCGTTATCAGGACACGCCGCATAAGATCATCAGCAGGCTGATGGCCCTGTCGAAGGCCTACCATATCGTAGGGCGCGACGACGAGAGCAAGGCGCTGATGGACGAGGCTCTCGGCATCGCACAAGACAACGGCGAGACGTTCCTTGAGAACAGCATCTACGTGCAGCAGGGCGACTACGCCAAAGCCATCGCCATGGCCGACGCGAACCACTTCGACGAGTTGTTGCAGGAAGCCCTCGAAGGCGCCTACCGGCAGGAACGCGAGCGCAACCCGAAGCTGGCACTCGAATACTACGAGCGCAGCGTGATGATGAAAGACTCGGTCTTCAACGAGACGCAGCAGCAACTCATCCGCGACTACCAGGTGCGCTATGCCATGCAGGAGAAGGAGCATGAGCTTCAGATGGCGCAAGAGAAATCGAAACGTAACAGTCTATACATCATAGTTTTAGCTATTGTGGTGCTGCTGCTTTTGGTCATCGCCTTCATCTGGTTCAGGCTGGCCAAGGTCCGCAAGCGCCGTGCCGAGGAGTTGGCCCACCTCAACGCCACCAAGGACCGCCTGCTCTCCATCGTGTCGCACGACGTGCGCACCCCCGTAGGGGCGATGTGCCAGGTGATGCGCGACCTCACCGACAACTACGACGCCATGACCGAGACCGACCGCAAGGCCAAGATGGTGATGCTGCGCACCTCGTCGGAGTCATTGAACGACCGCATGGACAACATCATCCACTGGGTGAAGGGCGAACTGGAGAACAGCCAGATGGAGCCCACCGATTTTAACCTCGCGGCTTTGGTCGACGAATGCCTCAAGGCACAGGAGATGACCGTCAAGGCCAAGTCGTTGAAAGTCAGCAACGAAGTGCCAGCCGATATGATGGCCCACGACGACGCCAACGTGGTGCGCCTTGTGCTGCACAACCTGCTCAACAACGCGGTGAAGTTCTCGTATCCCGAGGGCGAAGTAGGGGTGGGGGCCGAGGAGCATGACGGCCGCATCTGGATAGAGGTACGCGACAACGGCATGGGCATCAGCGAGAAGAAGTTAGACAAGATCTTCAAGTTCATGACCTCATCCACCATCGGCACCGAAGGCGAGACGGGCACCGGCATCGGCCTCTTCGTCAGCAAGATGCTCGTCGACAAGCTCGGTGGTGAGATTTCTATTTCGAGTGTGAAAGATGAAGGCACTACTGTCCGGTTTAGCATTGATAAAGAATAATGGGATACACTTCGTGTAGAAATCATTCAAAAATCGAAAATAAAATCATTCAAAATTGGCAATGTGTTTTTGATAGATTTTGAAAAAGATTTTTGATTGATTTCTTGCCGAAGGCAATACCAAAAAAAAGAATCTAGCAAATGATAAGAATCCTAATAGTCGAAGATCAGCCCATCTGCCGTTTGGGTATTCGAATGACCTTAGGCAACTCAGATACCGAGCATCAGATTCTGGGCGAATGCGAGAATGTCGAGCAAGCCATTGGTTTCCTTGAGGAGAAGGGACAAGAAGTTGATTTGATAATGCTCGATTACGTCCTCCCAGATGGAACAGGCATGGACGTCATCGACGCGGCAAAGCGTCTCAGCCCAGACGCCAAGATTGTCATCTTCTCGGGCGAGGCGGGTGGCGCCACGGTGAAGCATCTGCTCGAGGCCGGGGTGAACGGCTTCATGAGCAAGAGCATCAGCTCCGACGAGATCGCCCTCGTGTTGCGTTCGGTGATGGCGGGCAACGACTACACGGGCGAGGCCCACATGCGCATCGAGGCCGACCTCCAGGCCGACTACGAGACCATGAAGAGCCTCACGCGCCGCGAGATAGAACTCATCACCCTCTGTGCCAACGGCCTGTCGGCCAAGGCGATAGCCGAAGAGATGAACATCACACCCCACTCGGTAGAGAACATGAAGAGCGCCGTGTTCGGCAAGCTGGGCGTCAAGTCAACCAATGAGTTGATACTTTATGCTTTCAGGGTTGGGCTGGTTAGTTAATGATATAACAGGCTGTGTACTGCATCATGTACATGGACGAGCAGTAGTCGTTTCGATTTTTCCAAAGGCATGCACTCTGATTCGATTTCTGCCTCTGATATCGTCTTGACAGGAATGTCATAGGCTAAGGCTGCTTCACCCGCCATGGTAGTCTTGCTTTCTTCTTGGGAATCGTAATCCATGTCTTGAAGTGTTTTTCACCTGTAAAGATATAAATTTTCTTGCATAATTTCATGTTCGCCGAAAAGCATTTGCTCCCTCCTCTAAACTCTCAACTCTAAACTATCCACTGCCTCTAAACTCTAAACTCTCAACTCTAAACTTTTCATTTGTTGATAACTTCCCCAAAATTGAGGAGTTTTCTCCTCATTCTCTCCCGATTTTTCCCTATATTTTTGCTGCGTGAAATAGTGTACTGACGTAAAGGCTTCGCTGTCCCGCGTCGCGCGTCCCGAAGTCCCGTGTCAAAGAAAAAAGCAAAACAATTAAATATCAATAAATTAAAATCTTAAAACAATGAAAAGAAAACATTTACTCTTAACCCTGCTGCTGGCACTCGTGGTGCCGTTAGCGGCGAACGCGCAAACCACCATTGGTGATTTGGTTTACACCTTCTCGGGCAGCAATGCCACGGTGACTGGCCACAAAGATGGCAACGGTGCCACGGGCACGCTGACCATCCCATCCACTGTTACCTCAGGTGGCACGACTTATACGGTGAGAAACATCGCTGACAATGCTTTTCTAAATTACACAGGATTGACGGGCTCATTGGTCATTCCGAATACAGTTACTGTAATTGGTCGTAATGCATTTGCAGGATGCACTGGTTTCAATGGCACGCTGACACTCAGCAACCAACTAGAAATCATTAGGACTCAGGCTTTCCGGGATTGCTCTGGTTTTATTGGCGCGCTCACGATTCCCAATTCGGTTACGATTTTTCAGGGTAGTAATCATTTCTATGGATGTAGTGGATTCACTTCGTTGACTTTGGGAACAGGTGTGAGCAGCTTGCCAGAGGGTATGTTTTATGGATGCTCTGGTTTGACGGGCAACCTGGTTATCCCCAATAATGTGACGATTATTAATAATAGTGTATTCTCCGGTTGCTCTGGTCTCAATGGCACTTTGACCCTTTCCAACAATCTGACTTCCATTGGCCAATCTGCTTTTAGAGCCTGTACGAATCTTACTGGCGATTTGACCATCCCCAACAGCGTTACCTCTCTTGGACAAGAAGCTTTCTACAACTGCTCTGGTTTCAATGGCACGTTGACACTTTCCAACCAGCTGACCACTATTAGTACGGGTGCTTTCTTTGCTTGTTCTGGATTTACCGGCGAACTGGTTATTCCCAATTCAGTCCAAACCATTGGCAATAATGCGTTCGTGGGATGTGGAAGTTTCACTGGTTTGACAATAGGTAGTAGCGTGACATCATTAGGCAGTACTACTTTCGCAAGTTGCACAGCCTTGACCCATATCATTGCCTTGCCTGCCACACCTCCAACACCTGGCAATAGCAATACCTTTGGTAATGTTCCGACTAGCATCCCTGTCTATGTTCCCAGAGGCTGTGCCTCTGCTTACCAAGAAGCAACGGGTTGGAGCCGCTTCGACAATATCTTAGAGGTTAACTACGACTTCTCCGCCGTGGCTCCCACTGGACAAACGCTCTACTACAAAATTACCGATGCGACCAACCATTACGTGAAGGTGACGCACCCTTCCACTGCATATGTCAATGAAAACTATTGGAACGGATTCACCCAACCCACGGGCGACCTCACCATCCCCAGCACCGTTGAGCACGAGAACGTCACCTACACCGTGACGGCCATCGACGAAGCGGCTTTTTTGGCTTGTGCTGGTATCAACGGCCTTACGCTGCCCAACACGCTGGTAAGCATCGGTTGGAATGCCTTCCGTCTGTGCACAGGTACTACGGGAACACTCACCCTGCCCAGCAGCTTGACCACCATTGAGCCTTACGCTTTTGGCAGTTGTGGCTTCACCGGCACGTTGACCATCCCTTCCTCGCTCACTTCCATCAGTGAAAGCGCTTTCCAGTTCTGCGAGAACTTCACTGCTCTCGAACTGCCCAACACCCTTGAAACCATTGGCCGATCGGCCTTCTACCATTGTACGGGCTTTACGGCACTCACGCTCCCCAACTCGTTGACCACCATCGATGCACAAGCCTTCCAAGAATGCACGGGTTTCCAAGGTGAGTTGATCATTCCCAATTCGGTGACCACCATCGGAAACAATGCTTTTTATCATTGCAACGGCTTCACGGGTGATTTACTTATCCCCAACTCGGTGACCAGCATCGGCACCTATGCTTTCTACGACTGCACGGGCTTCAACCGCTCGCTGATTTTCCCTGCTCGTCCGGAACGCAACCTTCATATTGACAATTACGCTTTCAAATATTGTTTGAATATTGTGGAAATCATCTCGTGTGGCGAAACGCCGCCCACACCGGTCGGCACCGACGACAACGTGAATGCCTTTGCGGAAATGGAGGATGTGGTCACCCTCAACATCCCGACGGTGGGCTGGCACGCATATCGCGCTTGTAAGTATTTTAATGCCATACCCGCCACGGAACTCAGAAGGAAGACGCTTTACGACTTCAAGAGGGAGTATAATGGCAACACCTACTATTATAATGTAAAAACCAGGGTTGGTGGTTTATCTCATATCTACACTAATAACTTTGCCCAGGGCCTACTTTATTCTCTTCCCAATGATAACCCATTTAGAAACTATTGGAAAGTGTATTTGACTTGCCCAGGAACCAAACTGAATCCCTACGGCGGATTTGAAAAGCCCCAAGGACCTATCGATATCGAAGAGTTTTTCACGGATCAAACGATCACAATTCCTTACGGTCAGGGTGGTTACGATGTTAATCTGACACAACACCCTTGTATTCTTACCGGGGTTGAGTCCAAGACGTTCTATGGTTGCGACGGGTTGACCGGCAATCTCCGTTTTGAAGCTTTCCAATATTCTGACCAAGCCTATTTTGAAGGCTTTGGAGATGACGCTTTCAATGGATGCACGGGATTGACCCGGGTGGTCTGTGCCATGCCAGGAAGAATAGCCTACAACATTGGAGCCAGGGCGTTCTATGGTTGCACTGGATTGACGGGTGATCTGACTTTCAGAGGTAAGATCAATAGCATTGGAGACTATGCTTTCTATGGATGTACTTCGCTCGACGGCAATTTTGCTGTAGGTGGAGTAAACGGAATCAACGAGATTGGCGTTTCCGCATTCGAAAACTGTAGCTTTATCGGTAACTTGAGTCTGTGTCAAGTGAACGCCATTCACGAAAGAGCCTTCGCCAACAGTGGCTTTGACGGAACGCTGAGGATTTATGGTTATGATTCGGGCTGCAATGAGCAAGTCATAGAAAACGAGGCCTTCATGAACTGCCGCTTCTCCAGCATCAACATCTCCGAGGTGCCACATACCATCATTGGCGACTATGCCTTTAGCGGCTGTAATCAGGCTCATGGAGATATCGTGCTTCATAGAAATGTGAAAACGATTGGCGCGCACGCTTTTGATGGCTGCACCTCGCTCGATGGAAACCTGACCATCCACGATCTTTCGGAGATGGAGACCATCGGCGACGCGGCGTTCAAGAATTGCCAATTCTCCGGCCAACTCTTCATCCCCACTACGGTGTCCACCATTGGAGCCGAGGCGTTTGCGGGCAACAACCAAATCACAAGCATTGTGTATCTTGGCGAACTCAACAATGCCCAGAGCAACAGCTTCAATGGCATGGTCAGTACCATCCCGATCTACATCAATAATGAATATGCGGCACAATTGTCTCAGTCTGTGGGTTGGAACTATTTCTCCAATTATCAATCGTATCACAACCTGCCTTATTCGCCGCATCTCGCCTTGGGGCAATGGCTGGCTATTGAAGAAAACCCGGTTGGAACCATCAATAACGAATGGGGTAGGATTGTCACGCCCGCAAATGCAGGCTATATCCAAAGACAACGTGTGTCTTCGGTAGCGGGCCTTGATACATACAATATGGTGATGGGTTGCAATTCGAGCGCTTCTCCTTCGGAGACGAACCCCGTGACCATGGTGGCCATACTTCCCATGATTGCCGACCCGATCAATTTGACCATGTTGACCTTCGGCCTGCAGTCCAGCAGCGTTTTATGCCAACCCTTCGAAGTGGGTTATGTGCTGAATAACGATGCTTCCACCTTTGTCACTTATCGTACCTTTGAGGCCTCTGCCGCACGGCAGGAGATCGAGGTCGCTTACAATGGGGTCCCGCGCACTGCCCGTATGGCGTTCCGCTATAAGGTGACTTCGTCCAGCGCTAAGGGAACTTCTTGGAGTGTGAGCACCTTGTTCGATCTGGCCGTGAAGATTTCGGCCACGAATCTGGCCGCTTACGGCTACGACGGCAATTCCATTACCTTAGAATGGTGGGCCCAAGGTGGTGAGCAATGGGAGATCCAACATTGGGGATTTGGCGGGTATGAAAACGGTACCCTAATCGCCGACCAGAACCCGTTTACCACGGATGTGTGGAACCATATAGTTTGTGGGGCGAAAGTACGTGCGGTGGGCCACGACAGTCAGAATGAGCCTTATTATTCCGACTGGAGCGAGGAAATCGAGTTTTGGCCGGGTTGTGAAGCCATGGATTCTTATTCGGAAGACTTCGAAAACGCTACGCCAACCAATCTTCACAACACCCTGCCTGATTGTTGGCTCGAGGATGGCTTGGATTCTCCCTTCCCACAGTCCCATTGCAATCATGCCCTTCATGGAAACGGTTGCCTGGCAATGGGTTCCTATGATGAAAGTCCTTGGGCCGCTTATATACCTAATTCTCATCGTTGGCCTGACCAGTATTGTGCCTTGCCTGAGATAACGGCATTGAACCAAAAGAAGATGACCTTCTGGGCTAAATATCCTGGGACTAATGACTTCTCTGGAGGTGGAGGCATTCCTTATGTCTTAAATACACGGGGCTATACTACGACCCTCAAAGTGGGCTATGTGACGGATTGTGACAGATTGCTGTTATCTGAGAGTTTTGTGCAGATGGGTGAGATTGAACTGACAGACGAATATGTGGAATACACTTTCTTGTTCTACAACGCTCCCGCTGAGGGTGCCCGTATTTGCTTCATGATGCCTGGCGTCGAAGGGAAAAACATCTTTGCCTTGATCGACGACCTCGTTGTGGAGGACATGGACGAGTGTGACCTGCCGGTCGAGAACTTCAGGGTCTATAGTCCTGGCTACACCACGGCGTATGTCAACTGGGACGATGTGGAAGGCGTGTCGCAGGTGGAGATTCAGTATTGGGCGATTTGGGAACAGGGATCGAGCGAACCGTACCTGCCTACAAGCATTATTGTGTCGAACACCCAGAAGCCCTTTAAGGTGACAGGACTGACGCCTGGCCAAAGCTATCAGTTCCGTGCCCGTCAGTATTGCACCAATGAGGTGCAAGGTGATTGGACGGAAAGTGTGCCGATTCGTATGTGGTGCTATAGCGATCAACAATCCACGCCCTATGCCGAAGGCTTCAATGACAATGAAATGCCGTCGTGTTGGATCCTTCGCGACGGGAGCGAAGGCAAAGTCGGAGTCGAGGAGCATGCATTACGTCTCCATCCACTAACGGGTGACTGTGGCGTTTACATGACTAAGATGAGCAATCTTCCCAACCTGAAACTATCGATGTGGGCCACGAGGAGGAGTGAATTGAATTCTGCTGTTCACGTCAGGATTTGTACCAATATCAACCAACCGGAGGGAAATACCATCGAACTGGTCACCATTGGTCAATTGGAAACGGTCCCTTATCAATTCCAGACCTCAAGCTATCAAAAATATGAAATCCATTTCAGCACCTTCAATAACATCCCTGAAGAAGGCTACATCGAGTTTTATTGTGAGAGTAACCCTTACCCAGCCCAACACTTTACTAGAACCTGCGATGTGAGGATTGACAATATCTTGGTTTACGAGGAAGTGGCATCCAACAAGCATTTTGTGGGTGCCAGCACAGTCGATCCCACCGATTGGCATATTGACGAGAACTGGGATCCTGTGGGTGTGCCCACGGACATCGACAATGTCTATATCGACGACAACAACCAGGTGGTCATCAGCCAGCCTGCCGTAGCCAATAACGTGGACTTCAACACCTATAAGTCTTCCATCACCATCAAGGGCAATGGCCAGTTGAACTTCCAGTATGGTCATGACCGTCCGGGACAACTTCACAACAAGAGGTACCTTACCCTTGGGTTCGAAAAAGAAATCCAAGCCTATACACCAGGCGAGCGAGACGGCTATTATCTGATTAATATTCCAAACTATGAACATACTCTTACGACAAAAGTAAATGATTATTTGCCGTTGACTCTTTCCGGCTCCTCTGCTTTTGATCCCAATACCGATGCTTATACTTTCATCTATTGGAAAGATTTGGAGTGGCATAATCTTAAGACGGATGACGAAGCCTGGATTAAAGGTTGGACTCAAGGTATTTTGTTCGCACGTGCGGTCAACACCACTTTGCAATATAATGGTGTGGAAGTGGCCTGTGGAGGCGAAAGGATGTCAGTTGAGTTGCCGCGTCCTTACGGCAACTATTCGTATATGGGATGGAATCTCATCGGCAATCCTTACTCATGCGATGCCTATGTGCTTGACATCCGTAGTAATTCGATTCCCTACTACCGCATGAATGAGACTGGTGATGCCATCGTTCTGGCCGAGGAAGGCAGTCCCATCGGGGTTTTGGAAGGTTTCTTTGTGGTGGCCTCGCATCCTGGCGAAACGGTCTATCTTAGAACTACGCCTCCTGTGAACCTGGGACGTTCCATCGACCTGACACTGAGCAAGAGAAGCCATGCCACGCAGCGTGACGGCGCTCTCAATCAAGTCACCCTCGACCGCGCCCGCGTCAGCTTCGGTGGCGACAACATCATCGGCCATTTCGATGCTCTTGCCAACCCCAACCGTCTCTACATCCCGGTTGACGGCGAGGAGATGAGCCTGGTGCAGGGCGAGTCCACGGGTGAGCTGCCGCTCAACTTCGAGGCAGGTGCCAACGGACAGTACACCATCGATTTCAGCAGCCATGCAGACTTGACCTACTGCCACCTCATCGACAACCTCACCGGTGTCGATGTCAACCTGCTCGAGGTGCCTGAATACAACTTCAGCGCCAAGACGACCGACTACGCCAGCCGCTTCAAGTTGGTGTTTGCCACCGGCTCTTCGGAAGACACTGAGGCCGACACCTTCGGCTTCATCAACGCCAGCGGAAACCTCTGCATCTACGGCATCGAGGGTGAGGCCACCGTCCAGGTGATTGACCTCCTCGGCCACGTCATCAGCAGCGATCAGTTCAGCGGAAGCTACGAACGCAAGATCAACGCCGCCCCGGGCATCTATGTAGTCCGCCTCATCAATGGCGAGAATGTCAGAGTCCAGAAGGTGGTGGTGAGATAACGATGGCCTATAGCTTATGGCTTATGGCTCGCTTCACCCAATGCGCGAATGAAGCGCTCTTGGTACAAGTGAGCCATAGGCCATGGGCCATCGCCATAGTCCACAAACTAAAAGAACGAACAATAAACCAGATAACAATAAAAAACTAAATACGATGAAAAAGACCATCCTAACCATAGCAATCATCCTCGGACTTAGCCTCACCACTTTCGCCGACGGCGGCGGACTGTTCCAACGCGGCACCATGCCCGAACAAGAGACGGGTATCTTCGGCAAAGGCACCCGCACCAGTACGCCTCTGCTGCCCCTCCATAACGAGACCACCGACCAAGACGCCGACGAAGTGCCCATGGGCACCGGCATCGCCGTCCTTGCCGTCCTTGGCGGAGCTTACCTGGTGGGCAAGAAACGCAGGGAAGAGTAATACGTGTTCTCTAACCGAAGGAATCCGAAAGGAAACCGAAAAGGATTTCGGCTTTGTTCGGGAAGGTTCGGTTAGAGACAGAAAATGGTAAATGTTTCCTTTTCATACTTTTTTTGAGAGGGGTCGGTGGCGCAGGCTGCCGGCCCTTTTTTTAGTCTCGCAAAGAAAGCAGGCACACGTTCTCGACGTGCTGCGTGTGCGGAAACATGTCGACGGGCTGCACGGCCATCACCTGGTAGGCGCTGTCGAGCAGCTGCAGGTCGCGGGCCTGCGTGGCAGGGTTGCAGCTCACGTAGACGATCTTCTTCGCCCTGATCTTCAGCAGCTGCTCCACCACTTTCTCGGCCATGCCTGCGCGGGGCGGGTCGGTGACGATGAGGTCGGGACGGCCGTTGCTTTCGATGAAGTCGTCGGTGAACACCTTGGCCATGTCGCCGGCATAGAAGACGCAGTTGGTGATGCCGTTGATGTCGGCGTTGACCTTGGCGTCGTCGATGGCGGCCTCCACGTATTCGATGCCGACCACCTTGCTGACGAACCTTGAGAAATACTGGGCGATGGTGCCCGTGCCCGTGTAGAGGTCGTACATTAGTTCGTCGCCCTGCACCTCGGCGAGGTCGAAGGCGGTCTTATAGAGCCGCTCGGCCTGGTAGACGTTGGTCTGGAAGAACGACACCGGCCCGATGCGGAACTTGAGGTCGTCGTAGCCGGGACGTGGCGACGCCATGGTCTCGATGAGGTAAGGCTCGCCCTTGAGGCACTCGAAGGGCAGGTCGTTGATGATGTCGTTGAGCTTTGGGTTGATGACGAGGAGCAGCGACACGATCTGCGGGAAGGCCATCTCCAAGGCGGGGATGAGCTCGTGGCGCACCACGTCGTTCTCCTCGCCGATGACGAGGATGACCATGAACTCGCCACGCGAGTTGCAGCGGATGACGAGGTTGCGCAGCAGCCCCTCGTGGGTGCGGAAGTTGTAGTAGGGGAGATGGCGCTCCAAGGTGAAGCGGCGGACGAAGAGACGGATGTCATTCGACGGGTCGGCCTGCAGATGGCAGCGCTCGATGTCGACGACGCGGTCGAAGAGCTGGGGCAGGTGGAAGCCCAGGCCCTTGCAGGCCTCTTCGTCGTTGGTGCCCACAGGGGCGCCGTCGAGGAGCCACTTGCGGTTCGAGAAGGTGTATTCCAGCTTGTTGCGATAGAAGAACTGCTTCTCGCAGCCGAGGATGGGCCGTATCTCAGGGTATTCGATCTTGCCGATGCGGTCGAAGTTGTCCTTCACCTGCTTCTGCTTGTAGTAGGTCTGCCACTCGTAGGCCATCTGCTGCCACTTGCATCCGCCGCAGAGGCCAAAGTGCTGGCACACAGGCTCCACGCGTTTGTCGGACATCTTCTTGAATTTCACGATCTTGCCTTCAAAGAAGTTCTTCTTGCGCTTGTACACTTGGATGTCGACCACGTCGCCGGGCACGCCAAAGGGGATGAAGACCACGCGCCCTTCTGGCTTGGCGACAGACATGCCTTCCGCGCCTGCGTCGATGATTTCGACGTCTTCTAAGTATTCAGGTTCTCGTTTTATCTTGCTTCTTGCCATAAGTGTCTTTTTTTACTATGGCCTATAGCTTATGGCCTATGGCTCGCTTCACCCAAGGCGTGAACTTTTCGCTATTTGCCGAAGCGAGCCATCTGCCATAGCCATGGGCTATTGGCCTTTAAATATCTCCCAGGTTCGTTTCGCCTGTTCCTCGAACATCTGCATGCCGCCGTAGGCCTTCGCGCCCCAGGTCCTGCCTAACTCCATGAAGGCGGTCTCCTTGGGGTTGTAGATCAAGTCGATCAGCGTGTGTTTCTTGCTCAGGGCTTGGTAGTGCAGGTCTGGGAATTCGTCGGTTTGCGGGAACATGCCCAAGGGGGTGGTATTGATGATCAGGTGATGCTGGTTCAGGATGTCGTCGGTCAGCGTGTCGTAGGTATAGTCGCCTTTGGCGGCGTCGCGGCTGACGAGGGCGTAGGCGATGCCTTTTTGTTGCAGCACATACCGCACTGCCTTTGAGGCGCCGCCGGTGCCGAGGACGAGGGCGCACTCGATACTCTTGCCGTTGATGGCGCGGCTGAGCAGTTGCTCAAAGCCATAGACGTCGGTGTTGTAGCCTTTCAGCTTGCCCTCGGTGATCTTCACCACGTTGACGGCACCCACCTCTTGAGCGACGGGGTCAATGTCGTCGAGCAACGGGATGATGGCTTCTTTATAGGGTATCGTGACGTTGAAGCCGCAGAGGTCGGGGTATCTGTCCCTTACCTCTTGCAGCTCGTCCAACGATTTGAGGTCGAAGTGCTGGTAGAGGCAGTCGAGGCCCTCGTATTCAAACTTCTCGTTGAAGTAATGCCTCGACAGCGAGTGTTTCAGTGGGTGTCCGATGAGTCCGTAACGTTTCATAAATTAACTTTTTGACACGGGACGCGGGACTACGAGACTGCGTGACGTTCCATAGTCTCGCGTCTCGTGTCTCGAAGTATCGTGTCCAAATATATTGCTCATAATACTGTCATTCTATCCAATCCCAAACCAAGCCCCGAATCCCAGGATGCAGAGCACGCCGATGATGACGCTGGCCAGTACGATGCCGCCGATGACGGCGAGGACGCTCTTCTTGAAGTCCATGTCGAGGAAGCTGGCGGCGAGGGTGCCTGTCCAAGCGCCGGTGCCGGGCAGCGGGATGCCGACGAAGAGCATCAAAGCCACATACTGTCCGTGTTTGGCTTTGGCTTGCAGCTTCTGTCCGCCTTTCTCGCCTTTCTTGAGGCACCAGTTGCAGAAACGGCCAATCACTTTCTTGTCCTTGCCCCACTCGAGGAAGCGGCGGGCGAAGAAGAAGATGAAGGGCACGGGCACCATGTTGCCGATGGCGATGACGATGTAGCTCCATATCACGCTGCTGAAGGGATGTGCCTGGTCGTAGAAGAAGCCATAGGCTACGGGGAGGGCGCCACGCAGTTCGACGATGGGCACCATGGCGATGCCGAAGATGATGAGGTATTGGACAAATTTGCTCATGTCGGGTGTTTATTCGGTAGGGTTGGTGCTGGCGTCTTGGCTCTTCTTATGGCGTTCGATGAGTTCGAGGATGTCGGTGTTGTTGGCCAGGAGCTCGCGGTCGTATTCGATGAAGTCGGGCCACAGCTCGAAGTCGGCATCCAAGGCCTGGTCCAAGGCTTCCAGACCCTCTTCGCGGTTGCCTTTGACGAAGTAGGCGTAGGCAAGGAGGTAGAGCAACGACGGGTCGTTGTCGGTCTGCAGCAGCCCGAACTTGATGGTGTTGATGGCCTCGTCGATCTTGTCCTGTTGTCCGTAGAGGTCGGCGATGTAGTAGTAAGCGTCGGCGTCGCCCGGCGTCATCTTCTGTATCTGGCGCAGGTATTCCATCGCCTTGTCATACTCCTTGAGTTTCATGTAGTCGGTGGCGATGGAGAAGAGGTGGTCGGTCTCCCAAGGCTCGTATTCCATGGCTTTCTCGAAATACTTGATGGCCTTGAGGCTTTGGCCGCGGTCGCTGTAGACATAGCCGAGTCCGGCATAGCCCGAGCCTATCATCGGGTTGATATCCAGTGCTTTCTGGAAGTGCTCCTCAGCACTCTGCAGGTCGTTGAGGCGGTAGTAGCAGTCGCCGATGGTGGTGTGTATCATTGAGGTCTCCACACCGTTGCGCAGGGCTTCCTCGAGGGTGTCGATGGATTCCTTGTAACGGCTCAGGTCGTAGTAGATGTCGGCCAGGTGCATGTTGGTCCAGAGGTCCTCAGGGTCGATGCTGAGGGCGTATTCGTAGGGGTCGATGCTTTCTTCATATTGGCCCATCATGCGGTAGACGTCGCCGATGTTGGTCCACGCCTTGCTGTTGTAAGGGTCTTTGTCGACCAGTTTTTGGAAATAGTCTATGGCCTCTTCCTTGCGGCCGGCGCTGAGGTAGCAGCAGCGTATCTCGTGATAGATGGTGTCTTTGTCCTCGGCAAGGGCGAGGGCTTTGTCGTAGAATTCGAGGGCGAGGTCGTATTTGCGCATGTGCTGGTACTCGTAGGCGATGGCGTTGTAAAGCTCAAACTTCTCGTCTTCGTCGAAGTAGGGCAGGGCACTGAAGTAGTTCTCTAGAGCCTCTTCCGACTTTCCCAATACGGCCAGGCAAGAGCCGAGGGTCAGGAAATAATCGGGGTCTTCCTCGTCGTCGACGCGCTCTACTTGCTGCATGATTTCGAAGGCACGTTGGGCATCGTTTTCAAGCAGATACTGACGTGCATACTTGATTTTCAGCATGTTGCTTTCGGGATGCTGCGCCATGGCCAGCTCCACCGCCTGTCGCGAGCGCTTCAGTTGGTTGTTTTTGGTGTAGTGGTCGATGATGTACTCAAACTCCTCGCTGTCGAAATACACCGAGTCGTGCGTTTTCAGCATGTCCTCGTACCTTTCGATGGCTTTCTCCATCTCTGCCTCGTGCTCAAAATATTCTTCTTCGTCCTCAAACATGGTTCGTATGACTAAAATTTTCCGCAAAAATAATAAAATCTCGGATAATTTGGTGGTCTTTCCTATCTTTGTGCTGTCAAAAACGCCATTCCAATGAGAAGATTCTTTCTGCTTTTGCTTTTGATGTGTTTGACTGTCAGTGTGATGGCCCAGAAGGCTTGGACGGTTCAATCCATACCCAACACGCGCCTCGAAAGCAATGACATCCACGTCAGCGACCCCGACGGCTACCTCTCCGATAGCGTCGAAATGGTAATCAACACGACTTTGTGCGCCATCCGCGACCAAGCCGATGTCTTTGTGGTGACTTTGACTTCCATCGGCGATGCCGAGCCGAAGCACTTCGCCACAGAGCTGTTCAACTATTGGGGCATTGGTGATGCCGGCAGCGACAATGGCGTGTTGCTGCTCTTCGTTGAGGACCAGCATGCACTTGAGACGGAGACGGGCTATGGCGTTGAGGAGACCCTCACTGACGCCAAATGTGAACGCATCTTCACCACCGCCATGGCGCCGCATTTCCGTGCCGGCGACTACGAAGGCGGCCTTTGTGCAGGCGTCGCCGAAATCGTCACCGTCTTCGGTGGCGAGGTGCCCTTGGGATTGAAGACGACACTACCTGCTGTTGCCGAAAGCCAAAACGATGACGATTTTAAGGACGCAGGCAAATACCTGTGGCTGGGTGTGTTTGCCCTGTTTCTTTTCTCCTTGCCCATCGCAGGCCTCTTCTTTTGGCTGTACAAACGCAAGGAGAGCAAGGAAAAGGGCACTGTGTCGGACAAGTTCACCTTGAATCAGGAAGACGGCGTCACCTACGTTGACGGCTTCAAGTCCAGCTGGACGGGATCGCCGTGGGTGGGTCAGGGCTGCCTTGGCGGCTTGATGCTCGGCTTTTCCATTTTCGTCATCATGTTTTTTGTGGTTGCCTTCATGATTGCACGTTTTCCCGAGATGGAGGAGGCCAAGCTTTACAGCTGGATAGCATTGATTACCTTGCTGTTGTATCTCACTTGGATGTGCTTCCGCCACAACCAACGCGTCCTGAATACGGCAAAGAAACTGGCCAAGACCTCGGTCAACCCACATTCGGTATACCAAGCCGCCTTAGACCACACAAGCAACAAGATCGCGATGTGGATGGCGCCGTGGCTGGGTTGGATATACTACCTTATTCTAAAGAAGAAGACGGAAGGCAGCAATGACTGCCGTTGTCCGAAATGCGGCGACATGATGAGCAAGGACAATTATTTCCGCCTGCCTGAGATCCACGAGGTGGAGAATAGGGTGGGGGCCTTGAAGTTTACGCCTTACCGCTGCGACAACGGTCACGTTATCGTGGTGAAGGAACACGGTCGCAGTTACAACAAGTTTTCGACTTGCTCGCAATGTGGCGCTTTCACGGCTGCGTTGACGAATACCGAGACGACGCGCCAAGCCACATATTCCCAAACGGGTGAGAAGCAAGAGACCTACGTCTGTGAGCACTGTGGCGCGACCTTCGTCAAGATGGTGGCGATACCCATGCTGGTGCATTACACAAGTAGTAGTGGTAGTAGTTCCTCCGGTAGCCGCAGCTATCATTCCTCCAGCCATCATTCGTCGAGAGGCTCCTTCGGCGGAGGCCGAAGTGGTGGCGGCGGACATTCGGGGAGATGGTAGTTTTTAGTTTTTAGTTTTTAGTTTTTAGTTAGTAGTTAGTAGTTAGTAGTTAGTGGTTTTGGCGTTATTAATGTTTTCAAAAAGGTATTTGAATAAACAAAAAAGTTGTATCTTTGTAGTTTATAAACAGAAGATACAATGATCAACATACGAAAACTCGAAGCTGAACTTTGGGAGTCGGCTGACCTGCTCCGACAAGGCAGCAAACTGACCAGCAACCAATATTGCATGCCCGTGTTGGCACTGCTTTTCCTGCGTTATGCCTATAGCCGCTATAAGATGGTGGAGGCCGAGATCCTGCAAAACCGTCCCATGCGCAATGGTCGGGTGATGCCCGTGGAGCCCAGCGACTTTGCTGCCAAAAGTGCGCTCTTCCTGCCCAAGGAAGCCCAGTTCGATTATTTGGTGAACCTGCCCGACAACATCGTCGC
>JAEEGL016640817.1_pt1 | contig 29961 bp, 21 predicted proteins | sample 9134231 | NCBI WGS metagenome assembly JAEEGL01 (sample SAMN16246548, study PRJNA631951) | gut metagenome | biome: gut microbiome; feature: rumen; material: fiber-attached | host: Bos | place: Iran: Karaj | collected 2018-10 | reverse complement strand
GTGCGAAGAAGGCATCCTTAGGTATGCGCATGGCATCGGTCACGCCGCTCATGCGGTAGTTTGACTCGCCGCGGTGGTGGGTGTTGGTGTCAGAGAACACTATCTTCACTCCGCCTGACGACACCCTGGTGCCGGTGCCCGGGCGCTCCAGCCAGTAGTCATACCAGCGGCGCACCATCTCCACGGCAAACTGGTCCATGTTGTGGTTGTAGTCTGTGGCTGGCTTGCCACGATACAGCGGACCGTCACCCTCCTTGTGGAAGGGGTAGCTGTATTCATCCCAATACTTACGCAGTCCCTCGTCGCGACAATACTCCATGGCCCACATAGGGTGCTTCTTCGACTTGTTGATGTAGAGCATCTCGCCGCCATACTCTGCTTCGTTGATGTCGAGCATCTCGCGGCTGCCTATGGCACGTCCGCCATGAGGGTCATACTCATCGCGTATGGCCTTCATCTCAAGCATGTGCTCGCGGCTGATGCTCTCGTTGCCACACTCATAGAACAGTATGCTGGGGTTGTTGCGGTTGTATATTATGGCATCGCGCATCAGTTCGGTGCGCTGTGCCCATCGTGGTCCTTCCACGTCTTTCTCTGCATCGCCGGCAGGCATAGCCTGAATGAGTCCCACGCGGTCGCATGACTCTATGTCCTGCTTCCAAGGTGTGACGTGCATCCAACGCACGAGGTTGCCGCCCGACTTCACCATAAGGTCGTTGCTGTAGTCGCTGAGCCATGCCGGCACAGAGATACCCACGCCGGGCCACTCGTTGCTGGTGCGCTGGGCATAGCCGTGCATCATCAGCACGCGGTCGTTGAGCCATATCTTGCCCTCGCCAAACTTAGTCTTGCGGAAGCCTGTGCGCAACGCCGTACAGTCTGTCTCGGTGCCGTCCTCTTGCTTCAGGTATGTCTTGACCGTATAGAGGTAGCCATAGCCCCATGACCAGAAGTGCAGTCCCTCTGCCGCCTTGCTTGCGCTCAGCGTGGCGGTCTCGCCTGCAGGGATAGTCACCTTGCTGCCCTCTGCCACGGCAATGACATTGCCCTCGGCATCTATGACCTGCGCACACAATGATACGGTGCGCTCCCTTGAGTCCTCGTTCCTTACCTGCGACTCCACGTTTATCACAGCCTTCTTGCCAGCCACGTCATAGTCGGTGGCATAGACATAGGTGCCAGTGGTGCCGAGGTTGCTGTAGAGAGGCAGGGTTTGATACAGTTTACCTGTTATGTGCAGATACACATTCTTGGGTATGCCGCCATAGTTAGCGTTGAAGTTGCGGTCGTTCCACTGGTAACGGCTGTTGTGCTTGCGAGAGCGGTATGTCCAGCTGTTGTCGCAGCGCACGGCAATGACGTTCTCGCCTTCCTTGATGTATGGCGTAAGGTCAAAGCCGCATGCCATCACACCGTTCTCACTAAAGCCCAGGGGGTGGCCGTTGAGGTAGAAGTCGGCGCCCTGGCGTACGCCCTCGAACTCTATAAAGTATTTCTTGTCAGGATTAGAGACATTGAAGGTCTTCCTATACCATACTATCGTGTCGGTAAGGTCAACGATGTCCTTACGGAAAGCCTCGTCGCCGTTGAAGGCATAGGGCAGGGTTACCTGTTGCCACTGGCTGTCGTCAAACTGTGGCTGGCTGGCCTCGGTGTCATCACCTACATGCAGTCGCCATGCAGAGTTGAAGTTCTGTTTGCTTCTGTCTGCCGCGCTGATGGTGACGCACAGTGTCATAGATAGTAGGAAAAAGAAGGTTAGTCCTAAATGTCTCATGTGTTGCAAATCGTTTTATTGTTTTGTGATTACAAAGTTACTTATAATTTGCTTGAGGGAAAAGGAAAATAATACAAAAAATTGCATTATTGTCCGTGAGGGTAGAGAAAATCTTGTATTGCGAGGGGAGAGTGTTTCTTGTGAAAAAGCGTTTCAGAGTAATATTAAAGCGTAAAAAAAGTAAAAAGGCGGTTGTTGGTAGAATGAAACAAAGAGAAAGCGGTGTTTCGTAAAGTTAAACATTTGTCTGTCGTGGCCAAAATAATTATTTTTGCCGTGGAAAACTAATCAACAGACATTGATATACATATTATGAAGAAGAAACCATTATTAATGATTGCCGTGGCTGTTATGCTTACAGCCTGTAACAGTGATGACTTTACTGGATTTGAGACGGCAAGCGTCAGTGGTTCTGCAACGGTAAGCGGAGGCAGCGCCACACTCAGTGAGACGGGTACGACGGATATTGCTACCTTTGATATCGTTACTGACGCTACTCCCCTTGCAAGCGAGACAGAGGTGGTGGATGCCACGAATGAGGATTTCGTTGAGAGTATGCTGGCAGAGGAGACTGACGGACTGAAGACGCTGACGATAACATATAACGGCAGCACGGCGGAGTGGACATACTGCAAGAAAAGCGGCGTAGTGATAGCTACCCAGGCAACAGCAGGCAATAGCTATGAGGATGAAGACGTGGCAATAAGTGTGTCAGGAGCGCATGTTACAGTCAACGCTGCAAAGAAGATAGACTATATATTGCAGGGAACGTCAACGGATGGTAACTTCAAACTCTACAGTGAGAAGAAGTTTATACTGGACCTCAACGGACTGACGCTGGCAAACAAGAGTGGCGCTGCGATAAACATACAGAAGGGTAGCGACGGAGATAAGCGTTGCTACCTGCGAGTGAAGGATGGTACGGCAAACACGCTGAGTGACGGCGCTACATACGTTACCACTGACGGCGAGGACGAGAAGGGCGTGATATTCTCTGAGGGTAAGCTGCTCATAAGCGGCACGGGTACGCTCAGCGTGAAGGCTAACGGTAAGCACGGCATAGTGAGTGATGACTATGTGTATCTGCATGCTGGAACAAACACCGACATACGTCCGGCTGCTGGCTGTCACGGCATAAAGGCCAATGACGCTGTGTATATAGCTGGCGGTGTGCATAACATTGTATGCTCTGGTGACGCACCGAAGGGCGTGACGGCAGACTCGCTGGTGTGTGTGACAGGTGGACGCACTACTATAATAAACAGCGGAAAGGCTGTGTATGACAGTGAGGAGCAGGACTACAGCCAACCGTCGTGTGTGAAGTCTGACAGTATAGTATATGTGAAGGGTGGCGAGTTGCTTTGTAAGGCTACAGGCAATGGCGGCAAGGGAATACGTGCTGCACGAATATATACCCAGGACGGCGGCACGGTGAAGATTATCACCACGGGACAGACTGTAGGCAGCAGCTCAAGCGGTATGGGACGCACCACGTCAAGCAGCAGTGATGCTGAGCCGAAGGGACTGCACGTAGGTAAGAAGAGTGATACCACAGGTCAGCTGACCGTCAACGGCGGCAAGTTGATAGTGCGCTGTACCGGTGGTGAGGGCGCTGAGGGTATAGAGAGCAAGAACTGGATAGTAATCAACGGCGGTCAGGTGGAGAGCTATTGCTATGATGACGCGATAAACGCTGCCAAGTCATTGACCATTAACGGTGGCTATGTATATGGCAACGGTACAAACAATGACGGCATAGACTCTAACGGTAACTTGACCATCAACGGTGGCGTGGTAGTAGGTTGCGGAGCATCACAGCCGGAGGACGGCATTGACTGTGACCAGAATACCTTGGCAATAAAAGGCGGCATAGTAGTAGGCATAGGTGGCAGCACCAGCACGCCTACATCGAATTACTGCACGCAGCCGTCGCTGGTAACCAGCACGTCGCTGTCATCAGGTGCGGTGCTTGTGTTACGAAAGAGTGACGGCACCAATGTGGCGGCGCTGAAAGTCCCGTCGCGTTATAACGGCACATACACGGTGCTGATATCTGCTCCCGGACTGGCTGTAGGCAATACATACAGCGTTGTCGGCGGTGCTACGATAAGCGGTACGTCATTCCAGGGCGTGGTGTATGACGCATTGAGTGTCAACGGCGGCTCGGCATCATACAGCTATACGCAAAGCAGTATGGTAGTAGGCGGAGGCAGCAGCATGGGTGGCGGAAGACCTTTCTGATGCTGGATAGGAATAAAAGACAGGGCAGTATGCATTACGCATACTGCCCTGTGTCTTTTATGTCTGGGAAAAGGAAAAAGGAAGGAGATAATTTTGTGGAATGGATGAAAAATAGTAACTTTACAATGAAATAAGGCTGAAGGGCTAATGGAATAATGTATAATAAATAAGGTATAATGAGGAATAAATGGATTGTTACATTATTGCTTCTTTGTGTGGCAATATGTGTGAAGGCAAAGACAAAGGAGTATAATGTGATGGATTATGATGCCGTGGCAGATGGTAAGACTTTGACTCACGGAAGCATAAATCGTGCCATAGAGGCTGCTGCCGGTAATGGCGGCGGCAGGGTGGTGGTGCCGCGTGGAGAATATCTGTGTGGTAGCATAAGGATGAAGTCGGGTGTAGAACTGCATCTGGCGGACGGTGCGAAGATAATAGCAGCACCGGAGTTTATGCATGCCTATGACGCAAGGGAACCATGGGAGGGTCCTCAGTATCAGGATGGCGGTCATACCTTTTTCCATAACTCTCTGATATGGGCTGACGGTGAGCATGACATAGCCGTGACGGGAAAAGGGTTTATAGATGGAGTCGGTCTGACAAAGAAAGACAAGGAGAAGGCTGGCATAGTGCAGGGCGGCGGTGTGGACACCGGCGACAAGAGCATAGCCTTTAAGTTGTGTAAGAATGTAAAGATAAGCGATGTGACCATATATCGTGGCGGCCATTTCGCCATAATAGTGACGGGATGTGAGAATACGCTGATTGAAGGTATAACGGTGGACACGAATCGTGACGGCGTGGATATAGACTGTTGCAAGAGGCTGGTGATACGTAATTCTGTTGTCAATACCTCGCATGATGATGCCATAGTGCTAAAGAGCTCGTATGCGTTGAAAAAGGTGGTGCCGTGTGAGGATGTAACGGTGGAGAACTGTACTGTCACAGGCTATAAGTGTGGCACATACCTTGACGGAACGAAGATACCTGAGCCCGTAGGCTGGGTATGTGGACGCATAAAGCTCGGTACGGAGAGTAATGGCGGCTATCGTAATATAAAGATAAAGAATTGTCGTGGTGAGTACAGCAGCGGACTGGCCTTTGAGAGCGTGGACCAAGGACTGATGGAGAATGTGAGGGTTGACGGTGTGTTTATAGACCACACCCATCATTATCCTATATACATAACCACTGGATGCAGGAACAGAGGACCAGAAGAGCGTGCGGATATATCTACTGGCAGAGACATAAAGATAAAGAATGTGACGTGCCTTAATGCAGATTCCATTGCGGGGATAATAATAACAGGTATGCCAGGCACACCGCTGGAGAACATAAGCATAAGCAAAGTGCGTGTGGAGTATGCCGGTGGTGGGCGCCCAGAGCATGTGAGTAGAGAATACCGTGAGCAGGGAACGAACTACCCGGAGCCTAAGTTCGCGGGCTTTACTCCGTCATACGGCGTGTATGCGCGTCACGTACGTGGATTGAAATTGAGTAATCTGACGTTTACCACAAAACGTCCTGACGCTCGTCCGATGATAATGCTGGATGATGTGGAGGACTATAGCATAAGGAATGTGAACGGACCGGGGGAGAGGCTTGTAATAAAATAATGACAGAGAGGATAGGATGATGCGAAAGAAGGTGTTTCAAGTGATGATAATTCTGTGTGTGGGCGTGTTAAGCGTGTGTGCACAGAAGAAAGAGGCGCAGCCTCCGCGGGTTCCCGGTATGGACTATGGTACGGAGTGTGACATGCCTTTATTTTATCAGCAGTTGAAGGCGGAGCTGACATGGCCTTGGAGTTGGCAGAACAAGCAACGCAATATGTCATTTAAGAAATGGCGTAAGAAAGCGCGCGAGGAAGTGCTGAAGACGATGCAGATGGCTCCTCCGGCACCTGAGGACTATGGCTACGAGGTGACTGGCAGGGAGCAGCGCGACGGTTATGAGGCTCTGAAGATAAAATTCAATATAAACAAATGGGAGAGGGTAACGGCGTATCTGCTTGTTCCAGACAAGAAGAAGGAGGGGGGACTGCCCGCCTTGCTGATGCTGCATGACCATGGTGCTCATTTCTCCATAGGCAAGGAGAAGATGGCGAGGCCCTTTGGCGTGGACTCGCTGGTGGTGGCTGATGCAGAGGATTGGGTACAACGTTGTTACGATGGCAGGTATGTAGGGGATGAGTTTGCGCGTGCCGGCTATGTGGTGCTCAGCACTGATGCTCTGTTCTGGGGCGACCGTGGCAGGAAGGAGGGCGTGAGGTATGACTCCCAGCAGGCTTTGTCAGCCAATTTGCTCCAGATGGGAACGTCGTGGGGGGCATGGATAACATGGGACGATATACGTTCGGCGGAGTTTCTTGCCCATCTGCCTATGGTGGACGGGGAAAGGATTGGCTGTGTGGGATTTTCCATGGGTGCCTATCGTTCATGGATGGCGGCTGCCCTCAGTGACGTTATCAAGGCAAGTGTGTCTGTGTGCTGGATGAATGATACGGAACACCTTATGTCTTTGACTAATAACCAAAATAAGGGAGGCTCGGCGTACTCCATGCTTGTACCAGGCATACGTAACCTTATGGACTATGCTGACGTGGCCGCACTGGCTTGCCCTAAGCCTACATTGTTCTTTAACGGCTCACGCGACAAGTTGTTTCCTGTCGAGGGTGTAGAGAATGCCTACGCAAAGATGCGTGAAGTGTGGAAGCAGCAGAAGGCTGACAAGAATTTTGTTACGAAGATATGGGATGAGAAGCATTTCTTTAATCGGCAGATGCAGCAAGAAGCGAAAGAGTTTCTTGACACAGCGTTAGGGGGAGGTCAGTGAGTCTTGAGTTCCATTCTCAGGACCATTGGCAGGTGGTCACTTACGCCACCGTGATATTGCGGTCCGAGAAAGGAGCGGAATGGTTTCTTGCCTCCGTATGTCTTGTCATCCTCCAACAGGTGTGGATTGTCAAGAATATAGCAGTGTGTGGTGCATCGTAACAGGGTGGGGGAGAGAATGATGTGGTCAAGGCTTTCCCATTTGCCTTGGTATTTGTATGTGCCGCTTGCTCCTGTCTGCTCATAGTTGATGCCCTTGACTTGCTCTGATACTTCTTGTAACCCAGAATGGCACATCATGCGTATGGACTTGTCTTGCGAATAGTCGTTGAAGTCGCCGGCTATGATGATGGCGGCATGGGGCGAAGAGGTGAGAATGGAGTCAACAACGGCGTTGACGGCCTCTGCCACCAGCAGTCGGCGTTGCTCGGACGCTTGTTTGCCGCTGGTGCGGCTGGGAGCATGGAGGGAGAATATATGCAGTGTGTCTTTGTTGCGTGTAGTGCCGCATACATACAGCACGTCACGAGTGGGGCGACCGTTGTTGTCGGTGTCTATGCGGATGGCATTGTGTGTGAGTACCTTGAAGGTTAGTGGATTATAGAGCAGTGCTACATCCACGCCACGCCTGTCGGGAGAGTCTGTCATGACATAGTTGTATGATGCCCCTTTCAGTGCGGCGCGCCTTGTGAGCATCAGCATGGTGCTGTCGTTTTCTACCTCACACAAGGTTACAACGTCGGGAAGGTGATAGGGATGCCGCAACCCGTCATCAAGAGCCTGAGGCCATTCGCCACATTGCTGAATGGCACGGCTGATGTCATTCGCCTTCTTCCAGTAACGGGAGAATGTCCAGTGATGGTCTCCGTCGGGCAGGAACTCTTTGTCTTGCTTAAGGGTATCGTGACGGCAGTCAAAGAAATTCTCGCAGTTATATTCCACGAAAATGAACGGTATGTTTCTCTTCGCCTTGGCTGGTACCAGCAGCAGAAGGGAGAGTAAGACGATATGTAATATCCTGGCAATAGTCAATCAGTAAGGTTGGTTATTGCACCTCAAGTAAAACAGTCTCTATGTTTGCGCGTTTCAGCAGTTTTAGACCGTCGTCGAGACGGTAGGTCTCAGCATATACCACACGCTTTATGCCCGACTGTATTATCAGTTTGGCGCACTCAATGCAAGGTGCCGCAGTGACATAGAGCGTGGCTCCGTCGCTGTTGTTGTTGCTTCGTGCAAGCTTTGTAATAGCGTTAGCCTCGGCATGCAGTACGTATGGGAAGGAGACGTTATTCTCCTCGCATACGTTATCAAATCCACTGGGGGTACCGTTGTAGCCGTCGCTTATAATCATGTGGTCTTTTACCACGAGCGCACCCACCTGTCTTCTTTTGCAATAGCTGTTTTCCGCCCAGATGCGCGCCATGCGCAGATATTTTGAGTCTAATGATTTCTGCTTATCGTTCATCTTGAATTAAGCATTATGAATTAAGCATCGTGCATTAAGCATCGTGCATTATAAATTATGCATTATGAATTATGCATTGTTAAGAGTGTTCTTTATCCCGTTTCTCTCAAGCAGGGCGTCAATGGTAGGCTCGCTACCCTTGAAACGCTTGTAGAGTGTCATAGGATGCTCGGTGCCGCCTTTAGACAATATGCAGTCACGGAAACGCTGTGCTGTGGCAGTATTGAATATGCCTTCTTTCTTGAATACTGCAAAAGCGTCGGCGTCAAGCACCTCAGCCCACTTATAGCTGTAGTAGCCGGCAGCATAGCCTCCTGCCATGATGTGTGAGAACTGTACGGTCATACAGGTGTCGGGCAACTGCTTGCTTATGATGGCTTTTTCCCATGCTTTCTTCTCAAAGGTGATGATGTCCTCGTTGAACTCGTCTTTCTTTGTGTAATATGCCATGTCTAACAGTCCGAGGCTTACCTGCCTGAGGCAGCCTGACGCAACATTATAGTTGCGACCTGCTATCAGACGGTCTATCAGCTCGTCGGGCATAGGCTCACCTGTCTTGTAGTGGAATGCGAAGGTATGAAGGAACTCCTTCTCAAGTGAGAAGTTCTCCATGAACTGTGATGGCAACTCTACGAAGTCCCACCATACGCTTGTACCTGAGAGTGCCTCGAAGCGTGTGTTAGCAAACATGCCGTGCAGGGAGTGGCCGAACTCATGGAGGAATGTCTCTACCTCACCCAGAGTGAGCAGTGCTGGCTTTTCTTCTGTAGGTTTGGTAAGGTTCATCACTACGCTGACGTGTGGTCTGATGTTCTCACCCTTCTGACTTATGTATTGGTCTTGGAATGATGTCATCCAAGCACCTCCCTGCTTGCCCTCACGAGGATGGAAGTCGGCATAGAATACTGCCAGGTATGAACCGTCGCGGTCAAACACCTCATAGGCCTTTACGTCAGGATGATATACTGGGATGTCCTTGTTCTCCTTGAACGTGATGCCATACAGACGGTTAGCCAGTCCGAATACACCGTCAATGACTCTTGACAGCTCCAGGTAAGGACGCAGCATCTCTGAGTCAACGTTGTATTTCTCCAGCTGCAACTTGTGGGAATAGAATGCTATGTCCCATGGTTCCAGATTGAAGTCCTCGCCTTCCATGCGGCGCGCTTTGTCTTTCACTTCCTCATACTCTTTCAGTGCCGTTGGCTTATACGCTTCGATAAGTTTGTCAAGCAGGTCATATACGTTTGCCACGTTGGATGCCATGCGCTTCTTCAACACATAGTCGGCATAGGTGTCAAAGCCTAACAGCTGTGCTACCTCACGGCGTATGTTGACAAGACGCTTGCATATCTCAAGGTTATTGGCATCGTTGTCGTGCGTACATTCAGTGTTGCGTGCCATGAAGAACTTATGACGCAGTTCACGGTTCTCTGCATATTGCATGAAAGGTCCGTAGGAGGGAGCGTCAAGAGTGAACACCCAACCTTTCTTCTTACGCTCTTTCGCTGTCTGTGCGGCTGCCTCGCGCTGAGTGTCGGGTAGTCCGGCAAGGTCTTTCTCGTCAGTGATATGCAGAGAGAAAGCCTTGTTCTCTTTCAGCAGGTTCTGTGAGAACTGCAATGACAGCATACTGCTTTCCTCTGTCAGGGCACGTAGTTTCTCTTTCCCTTTCTCGTCAAGAAGAGCACCAGAGCGAACAAATCCCTCATACACATTGTTCAGCAACATGTCTTCTTCTGGTGTCAGTTCCCTGTGGTTGTCATATACAGCCTTTATACGTTGGAAATACTTCTCGTTGAGCACCACGTCATTCTCATGCTTTGTCAGCATAGGCTGTATCTTCTGTGCCAAGTCCTCCATATCGTCGTTGGTCTCTGACGACAGCAGGTTGAAGAATACGGTAGATACATTCCCTAAGAGAGAGTAATAGTCTTCATCAAGTTGGTCATTGATGATGGTATTCTCAAACGTAGGTGGTTCAGGATTGTTTATGATGAGTTCAAGTTCTTCCTTGTCACGGCGTATGCCCTCAATGAATGCAGGCTCAAAGTGTTCTAACTTTATCTTGTCGAAAGGCACGGTTCCGTGCGGTGTGTTGTATTTTTCAAAGAAAGGGTTTGTCATTTCTGTTTTTTATAGATGTACTTTTATGAGGTTGTGAGAAATACTATTCTCTTATTTTATTACAATCTTCTTACCGCCTTTTATGTATATTCCGGCAACAGTAGGCTGACCGTTTAGAGCTCGACCGTCAAGAGTGTAATAGGTTTCCTTGTTGCTGTTGTCAAGGGCTCTTACCTCTTGTATTGCTGTAGCGCCTCCCATGAACTTGAAGGTCACAGTAAAGTCGTCAGCCATGGCAATGTCAGTAATAGGCTTGTCCACGGTGCCTGTGTATGGCTTGTAGTCTGTTAGCTCTGTCACGTTCTGCGAACCTGGATAAGGATCACCAGACTCTTCTGTCAAAAATTGTTCTGGTGTTAGATAATATATCGTTCCCTCTACATCTTCTATTGTGTGGTAAGAACTTGGTAAATATCCATCTGCTGGAAGTAGTGTCAATCCTGGTGCACCAGGCACGTTATTTACGTTATTTACTGCTCCATTCTGGTTAAAAGTCACAAAATTGTTTTTATTGTAGTTTACGTGTGTTACGAGCAATCCTTTACCGCTCATATACTGATGCCATGTTTCAGAGAGAGAGTCTGACGATATTGCTTCCAATATCCAATACTCATTGCCTGTTGGGTCATTATCGTTAAGTATGCGATAGGCTTTGCCACCATGAAGAATAGGCTTCATAGTTACGTCAGCAGGAGCACTTAACGTGTCTATTGTGCCCCAACCAAGCAGCTCGCGCTCAAAGGCAGAGTGTAACGGAGGCCAGCATCCGCCAGAAACATTTAATCCGTTGTCCATCAAATCCCAATCCTCCATTGACTGGTTGTCATATTTTGAGAAATCGGGGATTTTTGTGCCACTGTAGTACCAACTTACAGAAGGATAGATGTCTGGTAACCCTAGGGCATGGCTGAATTCATGACAGAATACACCTATCCCGTTTTTATATGGCATGTTGGTTTTTTTGTCTATAAGACCTTCATAGCCTAACAATTCTGCATTAACTCCATAACGATACACTATCTTTGAGTCGTATGTTTTAGTGGTTGATACAGAACTGCATTTTGCCCATATCTCATCATCATTTCCTGATGTGTTTGCACCATAACCGGCATAGATGATATAGACTATATCCACATAGCCGTCACCATTGGAATCATATTTGGAGAAATCAACGTCATTGTCTGCAAGACGGCATACCTCTGGAACGAATGCCTCCATATTGTCGTTGCGTCCGGTACCATACGTTTTCATATTTCCAGACAGTGTGTAAGGACCATATACGTCAAACTCTGGTTCGAATTGTCCGTCGCTGCTTTTCTTGAAATATTCTCTTACGGAACTATAACTGATATAAGAGCGTAGTCTTACGATTTCTGTCTCCTCACCAGATGAATAGCTCTTGTTGTAAACTCTTGTGTTTGCCACATTAGGTGAGTTAAGCATAGAGTCTATTGTCTCCTTGCCATATGTGAACTTGATGTCTTTGAATTGTGCCATCAGTACCAATACTTTCTGCTTGCCCGTATGTGGGAATAACTGGTAACCATATATTCCTTCCTCTGTATTTGGTCTTAACGCAGAGAAGGCTTTAGCTTGTGCTCCTCCACGTCCTTGGCTATATTCCAATATAGTGTTGTTTACCTCGTCTATCTCAGCCTGTGTGGCAACTCTGTAGCCTGCAGTGTCTTTTACTATCATCTCGCCCTCGTCGTCGTAAAGATAGTGTATATACTCATCGCCTATTTGATGTATGGTTACGATTCGACCGTCCTGCAATGTTACTGTACGTGATATATTGGCAGACTTGGCCGCATATAGAGCAATGCTTATAGCAAGTAATATAAAAGATAATAAAGCCTTCTTCATATATGTCTTCCGTTAATATTAATTGTTAATTATAGAAATTAATATCCGGCTTTGAAACCGTCGCGCTCCATCTCAAGTGAAGCCCAGATGAACGGGCCGATACCCTTGGCGTCATTGTCGCGGATAGGCTCTGACATGTAGTATTCAAATGAACCGTCACGGTTAGGACTCTTCTCCGGACCGAGTCCGCTCACTGCACAGCAGCGGGTGAGACTGATGGTCTTGTCGTCGTTCACCTTTATGAAGTGCTTCAGCATATTGTGGTAAGCCTTGACACCTTCTGCCTTGAAGTCATATTTCTCTGCACCGGCAGCCTTTGCCTTCTCACACAGAGGCCATTCCTTGTTGCCTACTGCCCAGTTGTCCTTTGTCGGCAGGTAACCCAGACGGGCGCCTTTGAGCAATGCATAAGTGAACATAGCCGTAGCGGTTGACTCAAGGTAGTTCTTCGGGTCTTTCACGTCCATCACGTCATACCATACACCGCTCTTCTTGTCTTGGTAGTTCAGTACGGCGGTCATTGCCTGCTGCAACATGTCAACCACCTCACCACGACGCTCATAGTTCTCTGGCAAGGCATCAAGAATCTCTACCATAGCCATCACGAACCATCCCATGGCGCGTGCCCATGTGTGCTGTGACAGTCCTGTCTCCTTGTTTGCCCAAAACATGGTGTGTGTCTCGTCCCATGCGTGCTTCCACAAACCTGTCTTTGCGTCGTATGTGCGCTGGAATGTCTTGCCTATCTGGTCAACGGCGTCGTCATAGTATTTCTTTGCAGCCTTCTCGCCCTTCAGCTCTGCAGCAGAAAGAGTATAGAAAGGTAGTCCCATGTATATGCCGTCAAGCCATACCTGCCAGTGGTATATCTCCTTGTGCCACCATACACCTTCCTTCGTGCGTGGCTGCTCCTCCAACTGGCGGAAGAAAGTCTGCAGTGCCTTGTCTGAGCCCTCGTGTGGGAACAAACGGTTTGCTCTGAGGATGAATCGTGCCGGACGGATGTTGTCGAGGTTATAAGCCTTAATGTCATAGCCTGTAGTGGTACCGTCAGCCTTAATCATCTGTTCAGGGTAGCGTACCACATAATCCTTGAAGATAGGATTCTGGTATGCAAGCCATGTGTCAAGTATGCCCTCGAGCTCTATGCCCATCACGTATGACCACTTGCCGTTAGGACGCTTTGCTTTGTCGGTGAAGTCAAGGTAGATAGGGTTTGGTACACGCTGCATCTCACTCCATGCCATCCACTCTGAATAGTGCTGGAATGGAGGCTCAGAAAGAACCAGCTCGCCATTGATGCGGAGGTTGTCAAAGTGTATGTCGTGACACTTGCCGGTCTTGCGCACCTTCTCGTCCTGCACACCGTTGAAAGTACAGTTCTTTACATTGATATTGTAAATGTTGTCATGGTCCTCCAATCCGTTGAGCAAGATGCCGTAACGTGACTTCTGACAAGTCACATTCTCCATATACACGTTGCGTACAGTAGGTATAAAGCCACGCTTAGCCTGCTCTCTTGGCTCATATACGAGATTGATGCGCAGTACTGCCTCGCGACACTGTCCTACCTCTATGTTACGCATATATACATTCTCTGTCACGCCGCCGCGGCAGGTGTTAGTCTTGATGCGCAATACGCGGTCAAGGTTTGGTGAGTCCATCTTACAGTCCTCAGCGAATACGTTGCGCACGCCTGCTGAAATCTCAGAACCCAATACCACGCCACCGTGGCCATCCTCCATGACACAACGACGCACGATGATATTCTGTGAAGGTACGTTAGCACGGCGTCCGTCAGCATTGCGTCCGCTCTTGATGGCTATGCAGTCATCGCCGGTATGGAATATACAGTCTTCTATCAGCACGTCCTCACATGACTCAGGGTCGCAACCGTCACCGTTAGGACCTTCGTTGATAATCTTTACCTTGCGTACAGTAATGTTCTTAGACAGTGTAGGTGTTATAACCCAGAATGGTGAGCGCAGCATGGTTACACCCTCGATGAGAATGTTCTGGCACTCATAGAAATTCACCAGCTGTGGACGCATGCCGTGGCCTTTGCCGAAGATGCGCTGCTCAACAGGGATGTTATTGTCTGACATCCACAACAGGGTGTTGCGGTTGCTCATCTGATTGCCTAAAGAGTCCTTGCCAAACTTGTCGCTGCCAAGGTACGGCATAGCCTGAGACTGTGGGGTGTTCTCGTTGAAACCGAATTTCTTCGCTCCGCACCACTGCCACCATGTCTCGTTCTCGCCATTGCCGTCGAGTGTTCCCTCACCACTGATAGCTATGTTTTGTGCCTGGTAGGCATAGATGCAGGCAGAGTAGTTCATAAGGTCAAGACCCTCCCAACGTGTCTTAACCATTGGATAAAGGTCTGGCTCGTATGCAAAGAGAATGGTTGCATCCTTCTCGATGCGCAGGTTTACATTGCTCTGCATACGTATTGCACCTGTGAGATAAGTACCTCCAGATACAACTACCGTACCGCCGCCGGCTTTTGAACAAGTCTCTATGGCTTTGTTTATGGCCTGCTGGTTCTTTGCGGCACTTGCCTTTACGGATGCACCGTATTTCTTGATGTTGTAAGTCCTATTCTTGAATGTAGGGGCTACAATGCGACTCTCTATCTGTTTGTACAGAGCCTCGTCCCATCCTTCTGTGGCATGGGCGATATTTGTTAAAATAAGGGCACAAAGTGCAAAGAATACTTTTAGATTCAGGTTATGCATAATTTAGTTTGTTATATGTTTAATATGCGAAGTTAATAAAATTGTGGAAAATAGGCAAATATTCTTTTAATTATTATTTCCGTACCGTTCTAAAATGCTTGTTAGTCAGTAAAAAAGAAATGGCAATACGCAGTTTGTTGCGTATTGCCATTTTCTGATTTTGTTATTTCGTTGTTTATGCTTCCTCCGGCTTCATGTTGGTATAGACTGTCTGCACGTCGTCAAACTCCTCGAGCTTCTCAACCATCTTGTCGATGGTAGCGCGCTGCTCCTCGTCCACATCCTTCAGGTCGTTAGGAATGTAGGTGAACTCACCACCGATTTCCTCAAAGCCCTTCTCCTCAAGGAACTTCTGTATCTGTGCGTATGACTTAGGGTCGCCGTAGATAGAGATTGTGGTCTCCTCCTTCTCCTCGTCATAGTTCTCGTCAAACTCGTCGTCAACGTTGAGGTCGATGAGCTCAAGAATGAGGTCGTCCATGTCGAGGTCGGCAGGCTTCTTGAATGTGAACACACACTTATGGTCGAAAAGGAAAGAGAGTGAGCCGGTAGTACCGAGGTTGCCGTTAAACTTGTTGAATACTGAACGTACGTCAGCCACGGTACGTGTGGTGTTGTCAGTCAGGGTGTCAACGAAGACGGCGATTCCGTGAGGACCGTATCCCTCGTATGTTACCTCCTTGTAGTCAGACTGGTCCTTACCCATGGCGTTCTTGATAGCACGCTCTATGTTGTCCTTAGGCATGTTCTCACGCTTACATGTAGCGATGATGGAACGCAGTGTAGGGTTGGTGTCTGCGTCAGGACCGCCAGCCTTTACAGCAATAGCAATCTGCTTACCCAGACGTGTGAAAGTTTTTGCCATGTGGCCCCAACGCTTCATCTTGGTGGCCTTACGATATTCAAATGCTCTTCCCATTGGATATATAAGTGAATTATGAGCCCCATCCCGTCCCTCCCCGGTAGGGAGGGAGTGTGAGTCAGGGGGATTTATTAATTATTTAATTACGAATTATGAATTCTTTTAGTCGGCCTGCGGCCTTGTTAAAAGCGTCGCAAGCAACCGAGCGATGAATTAAGCATTAAGCATTAAGCATCATCTCAGTTCACAGTTAAGCTGCTTCTTGAGGTTGTTGATGAGCTTGTTCATGATGGCGTCGATAGCCTTGTCGTTCATCGTCTTCTCGCTGTCTTGCAGCACGAAGTTGACGGCGTAAGACTTCTTGCCCTCCGGCAGGTTCTTGCCCTCATAGACGTCAAACAACTCAACCTGCTTCAGCAACTTCTTCTCTGTCTGACGGGCAATCTGCTCAATCTGTGCGAACTCTACGTTCTTGTCAATGAGCAGTGCAAGGTCACGACTTACAGCAGGATATTTCGGAATCTCAGTGAAGTGTACCTCTGCTTTCTTCACGGCGTTAGTCACCTGTGTCCAGTTGATGTCGGCGAAGAACACCTCACGGTCTATGTCAGCCTGCTTCTGCAGTTTCTTGCTTACGATACCCATCTCGACGAATACTTTTCCGCCACGGTTCATCATCTTGATGCCGGCAGAGAAGATGTCGTTGTCAGTCTTCTCGCATACGAGCATACCCTGTGGCATGCCGATACGACGCAGGATATTGTCAACATGAGCCTTCAACTCATAGAATGTGCTGTCTTCATCTGCATGAATCCAAGAACCTTCCACGCGTTTACCTGTAATCCACAGACCGAGGTGGCTTTCCTCTGAGTATGCCTTCATAGGGTTCTCGTCGTCTTTCTTCTCGTTGAAGTGCTGATAGCAGTTACCAAACTCGAAAAAACGAAGGTTAGCCATACGGCGGTTAGCATTGCGCATGATGCTCTCCAAACCACCGAACAGCAGTGACTGGCGCATTACGTTAAGGTCGCTTGACAGCGGGTTGACTATCGTTACGCACTTGTCGGCAGGGTAAGCCTTCAGGTCAGCGTAGTACGCACCCTTCGTCAGTGAGTTGTTGAGTATCTCGTTGAAGCCTGCACCCACAAGTTGCTCAGCCACGAGGTTCATCAGCTTATGACGCTGGTCTTCAAAGTCCTTCACGGTAAGTGTTGACTTCAGCTGTGTAGGTATCTCCACGTTGTTGTAGCCGTAGATACGCAGGATGTCCTCCACTACGTCGCATGGGCGCTGTACGTCCACACGGTATGCAGGGACAGTGATGTCGAGTCCTTCAGCATCCTCTGCGTTTATCTCTATCTCAAGTGACTTGAGTATGTTCTTTATAGTGTCGTTACCAATCTTCTTGCCGATGAGGTTGTCCACGTATGTGAAGTCAAGGCGCATCTTTGGGTTCACGATAGGATTAGGATATACATCCTTAATCTCCATAGATACCTTTGCACCAGCCAGTTCCTTACACAGCAGTGCAGCCTGCTTCAGTGCGTATATAGCTCCGTTAGGGTCTATGCCACGCTCAAAGCGGAATGAAGCGTCGGTAGAGAGACCATGGCGACGTGCAGACTTACGTATCCATGTAGGGTGGAAATAGGCTGACTCCAGCACTACGTTCTTTGTGGTCTCGTATGTGCCGGAACCCTTACCGCCGAACACACCTGCTATACACATAGGGTCCTCAGCGTTGCAGATAGCGAGGTCATGCTCACCGAGAGTATGCTCCTCGCCGTCAAGTGTGACGAACTTCTTGCCAGCATTCTGGTCCTTCACGACAATCTTGTTGCCCTTCACCATGTCAGCGTCAAAGCAGTGCATAGGCTGACCATAAGCCATCATGATGTAGTTAGTGATGTCAACGATGTTGTTGATTGGGCGCAGACCTATCACTGTCAGCTTGTTCTTCAGCCATTCAGGTGATTCCTTCACCTCACAGTCGGTAAGGCTCAGGCAGGCATATCTGCGGCAAGCCTCAGTGTTCTGTATCTCAACGTCGATAGGCAGGTCGTTGTTGTCAACCTTGAAGTCATCGCATGAAGGACGGTGCAGTGTAGTCTGCTTGCCGTTAGCCAGCATCCAGGCGTAGAGGTCGCGTGCCACGCCGTAGTGTGACAGGGCATCTGCACGGTTTGCTGTTATGTCAACCTCAATGAGCCAGTCGCTCTCAAGGTTATAGTATTCTGCGGCTGGAGTGCCTACCACGGCATTCTCTGGTAAAACGATGATACCATCGTGGCTTGTGCCAACGCCTATCTCGTCCTCTGCGCATATCATGCCGTTAGACTCTACACCACGCAGCTTTGATTTCTTAATCTTAAACTCCTTGTCGCCATCGTAGAGCACGCAACCGAGGTCTGCCACGATGACCTTCTGTCCTGCAGCCACATTAGGTGCACCACATACAATCTGTGATGGAGCAGCCGCTGTGCCGTCCTCATTCTTCTTGCCCAGGTCCACAGTGCACACGTGCATGTGGTCTGAGTCTGGATGAGGCTCGCAGGTCAGCACTTGTCCTACATAAAGTCCTTTCAGACCTCCCTTGATGGTCTGTACTTCTTCCAGAGCGTCAACCTCCAAGCCTGTGCTTGTCAGCGCAGCGCACACCTCCTCGGGTGTAAGGTCGAAGTCAACGTACTCTTTAAGCCATTTGTAAGAAATATTCATAGTTGTTTATTTGTTTTCGTTCTCGTCCCTTTTTTGTCCTGAATTTCCTGATTATGATGAGTATTCAAAGAATAATCACTGTAATCTGTGGTCGTTCTATTCGTCTCCGTTTTTGCCTCGTCTATTTCTCAAGATTCAGCTTGCCCTCCTCGCAGTGGTACACTATGCCGGGGAAACGCTCCAGCAGCAGCATATTGTGTGTCGTCACTACGACAGCGGTGCCAGTGGCAGCAATGTCGCGGAACAGTCCTACGATGCTCTCGGCGGTCTCAGGGTCAAGATTGCCCGTAGGCTCGTCGGCGAGTATCAGCTTAGGGGAGTTGAGCAGCGCACGCGCTATGGCGATGCGTTGTTGCTCACCACCAGACAACTCATGTGGCATGCGCTCCTCATATCCTGTCATGCCTACAGCCTTCATCACCTCGGTGATGCGTTTGTCTATGTCGAACGAGTCCTTCCAGCCAGTGGCTTTTAATACGAACTCAAGATTGCGACGCACGTTGCGATCACCCAGCAGTTTGAAGTCTTGGAACACTATGCCCAACTCGCGTCTGAGGCCTTGTATCTCACTGCGCTTAATGTTGGTCATGTCTCGTCCTAAGACATTCGCTGTGTAGGCGCTGTCTATGTCAAGCTCACCGTAGATGGTGCGCAACAGTGAACTCTTGCCGGAGCCTACCTTACCTATTATATATATAAACTCTCCAGCGTTCACTTTGAAGTCAACGCCGCGCAGCACCATCTCATCATCGTAGTGGCTGATGTTTACGTTTTTATAGTTTATAAGCACGTTATTCAAAGTTATGAGTGATGAGTTATGAGTGATGGGTTATGAATTGCTTTATCAGCGGACACTCATAATTCATAACTCATCACTCATAACTTACTAGTGTTTCTTCCATCCAGGGTTATGGCGCTCTGCCAGTTCGGCAGCCAGGTCCTCAATCCTCAGTCCCTTTGAAGTGAGCAATACTATGAGGTGATAGAGCATGTCTGAACCCTCGTATATCAGTCTGTCGTTAGTGCCGTTGGTAGCCTCGATAACAAGTTCGAGAGCCTCCTCGCCAACTTTCTGCGCCATACGGTTCAGACCGTCCTTGAAGAGTGATGTGGTGTAAGAGCCCTCTGGCATCTCCTCATGACGTTTCTCGATAAAGTTTTGCAGTTCACTAAGGAACAAAAGCGGATTTTTTTCTTCCATTTTATATAATGATATTATAATTTGTAACTTACAAAATGCAAAGGTACTTATTTTTTTTTAATTATAAGGTAATTATTCTGAAAAAACTTTGCCATTTACCTAATATGGTGTCTCATGGCAAAATGAAACTTGTCATTTTGCATGGTGTCATGACAGCTATTTGCTTATAACATAATTACCAAGAATTGTTCATAAACTAATCCTTGATACCTAAAAAAGGGGATGAGTGAAAACCCTCTTTTTTAGGTATTGCCGGAGTAGAAGGAAAGAGCTAACTTTGCATCGTAATTAGATAAAACAATAATACAAACACAAATAAAGACAGAAGAAAGATGAAAAAGACAATCGTAGTATTTGGCAGTTCCACAGGAACTTGTGAGGGCATAGCCGGAGATATCGCGGCAAAGCTTGGCGCTGAGGCGGTTAACGTGTCAGACCTCACCGCTGATGTTATTGCAGAGAATGAGAACCTTATCCTCGGCACTTCTACATGGGGCGCCGGTGAGGTGCAGGATGACTGGTATGACGGACTGAAGACGCTCAAGGCAGCAGACCTCAGTGGCAAGACCGTGGCACTCTTCGGATGTGGTGACTCTGCCTCTTATTCTGATACCTTCTGTGGCGGTATGGCAGAAATCTATAACGCTGTAAAGCAGGCTGGCGCCAATGTAGTCGGTGCTGTTGACGCTTCAGAGTACAGCTATGATGACTCAGAGGCTGTCATTGACGGACAGTTCGTGGGCCTGGCCCTTGACAATGACAATGAGGAGTCAAAGACCGCTGCACGTATTGATGCCTGGATAGCAGCCATCACACCGGCATTGTAAATTGTAACACACTATAAAACGCTCATAATTAAACGAGATGCTTCCTTATAACGAAAACATAGTAAACAACTCTGTGACATGCAGGTCTGTATCACTTAGTGACAGAGAGGATGACAGGGTAGGGGTGTCAGCTCCTATGCGTGTATTGCTTAACCATATCTATGAGTATCAGAAGGGCGTGCGCCGCATGGTGCTCTACACCTTCCACAAGCGATACATGCGTTATGCCATAGAGCGTCTGCAACGTCAGGGTATAGACTATGTCATCTCACCGTTGCAGGGCGACAATGTTAACCTCTTCTTCGGCAGACGTGAGTGTCTGGATGCCATAAGGCTTATGGTTACCCGTCCGTTGAACCAACTCTCTCCCGAGGAGGACTTCATCCTCGGTGCCCTTTTGGGTTATGACATCTGTATGCAGTGTGAGCGTTACTGTGACAGGAAGCAGCGCATAGCGTAATCTTTTTGTAATGATAAAGGGGTAAATCCCTGACCTTTCAACACAGTCATAAATGGCTGTGTTTTTCTTTTTTTTGCCGTTTATTGTGGTTAATTCTATAAGGTCGCATTTTTTTGTGGCAAATTGTTATGAATGTCAAAAAAAAATATTACTTTTGTAATAAGTATCGTCAAGGGGTTGTAAACAACCAAGCTGCGGCTGACTCCTTGAGCGCAAGGTGACGGTATGATTTTAGTATGTATATAATAATGACATTGGCAGTTATTTGGAAGATATAGAAACCTGAGAAATTTCTTGATCTAAGTAGAATAACGATAATTGTGAATGTCTGCGCTTATAGGCGTGGACGTCACTTATCATTCTACTGGGCTTTCTCAGGGCCTCTATATCTGGTAAGAGCGGACACGCTTTTACTATATATAGAGGTCTTGACGTTTTGTGAAGCCCAAAAGAGTCCGATAAGTGCTTATTGTCTTAGTTATAAGCGCGAGATGCCTGACAGAAATACATTAGCGCCTGAAGTGCTTGACACGCTATTGCGTGACCACACTTCGGGTAAAAATATATTCTGGGCTACGCACGACTATGAAGAACTGGGCTCGGAATATTCCTACCGTTCCCCCATATTGCCAGAACTTATAACAGGCGAGAGGGGAATGGTAATACGTCCGCGTGTGCTCAAGACAAAGGAAGAACAGACTAGCAGAGCCAAAGGAATGGCTGAGGTTTTCACCCCTTCATGGATATGTAATGCACAGAATAACTTGGTGGATGAGGCGTGGCTTGCTGAAAAGGACAAGTCATGGAAAGACTATGTCCGTACCACATGCTTAGAGATAACATGTGGGGAAGCACCATACCTTGTTAGTAGATATGATACTACCACAGGTGAGGCTATCCCCATTGAGAACCGTATAGGTTTGCTTGACAGGAAACTGCGCATGGTGAGTGAGCATGTGGATGACAGCACCGAATGGCTGAAGTGGGCACAGACTGCCTACATGAATACCTATGGGTATGAGTGGCAAGGCGACAGCCTGCTGTTGGCTCGTGAGTCTCTGCTGCTGACTTTTATGGAATGCTATGAAGCTAAGTTTGGTAAGTACCCTATGCAGAGAAGCATTATTCGTATTGCTGATATTATATCATGGAACCTGTGGCAGATGGACGGTTTGAAAGGTGTAGTACCCGATTCGTGTTCTCATGGAGTGACAAAGACGGTACAAACCCTTTTCGGAGAAGAAGAGCATACGATTAACTGTCCAGGCTGTCAGCAGGAGGACATACGTAAGCATAACGGTACCTACTGCCTGATAAAGGATTGGGGCTCGGGCAAAGAAATAAGATTTATAGACCTTATAAAATAACACATACTATGGCAAACGAAATCTACAACCCTGACGTACTTAATTGTATAGCCAATCTGAGTAATGATGAGGTGTTTACACCACCGGAGTTGGCAAACAAAATGCTTGACCTCCTGCCACAGGAATTGTTTCGTAGCAGTGAGACCACATTTCTCGACCCTTTCACCAAGAGTGGAGTGTTCTTGCGTGAGATAGTGAAAAGACTTGACAGAGGACTGGAAAAGCAGATACCCGACCGTCAGCAACGTATAGACCACATACTGCATCATCAGGTGTTTGGCATAGCCTGCACAGAACTTACCTCGTTACTGGCCCGTCGCTCAGTGTATTGTAGTAAGTTCGCTAATGGAAAGTACAGCATTTCAAAGTTTGATACAGAGGAAGGCAACATACTTTACAGGAACATTCAACACACATGGGTGAATGGTAAATGTAAATATTGCGGAGCTTCACAGTTAGTTTATGATAGAGGCTCAGAAGCAGAGCAGTATGCCTATATGTTTATTCATACAGATAATCCAAGTAAATTCTTTAATAATATGAAATTCGATGTTATCATCGGTAATCCGCCGTATCAGTTGAGTAAAGCATCAGAGAAAACAGAAAATAATGCTGCATTTGCTTCTGCTATATATCCTTTATTTATAGAACAAGCGTGCAAATTATCTCCCTAATATCTATGTATGATTACACCTAGTAGATGGATGACAAAAGCTGGTCAAGGAATTTCTGATAATTGGGTTGACAAAATGATACGAAGTAATCATCTTGTTGAGGTGCAAGACTTTCTTGAAGCGAGTGATTGCTTTTCAGGTGTTGAGATAAAAGGAGGAGTTAACTATTTCTTATATTCACAAGAATACACAGGGAAATGCCATTATGTTCTTCATCAGAGTGATAATGTAAGTGAAAGAACTGATTTCCTTGACAGTATTGGGGCTGGTATAGTAATAAGAGACTCTAATGCAATGAGTATAATCGAAAAAATAATTGCTGTTGAGGGAGAATATTTTAATAAGGCTTCATTCTACGATGTTGTTAGTCCTAAACATTTCTTTGACAAAGACGAGTTACTTAGTTCTAATTGGAAAGGATATTCAACTAAAAAAGATTCGGCTCATACAGTAAAGTTTTATTTGAATAAAAGACTTGAAGAATGTGGCTATGGTTGGATAAAAGAATCTGATATTCCAAAAGGAAAAACGACACTTCCTCTGAATAAAATATTCATTCCGAAGGCTGGAGGCTCAGGTACAGACCCTTATGTATTAGGACATCCTTTTTATGGTGAGCCTAATAGTGTATGCTCTTACACTTATTTATGTATAGGATATGACCCCATGAAACATAATTTCTCAAAGAAAAAATGTGAGAATATTATAACATACATAAAGACTCGTTTTTTTAGATATATGGTATCTATAAAAAAGAAAACGCAAGATGCCTCTCGTGATGTTTACCAATTCGTCCCTCTCCAGGACTTTTCTCATCCTTGGACAGACGAGATGCTCTATAAGAAATACGGATTAACCCAAGAAGAGATAGCATTCATAGAGTCTATGATTAGGCCGATGGAATAAAACGGAAAAGAAACAAAAAACAATAAATGGCGCTCTTTGGAAATAATGACAGATTTATTTGGAACTTCAAGGAAAACTCCTTAACTTTGCAATCATAAAAACGATTGCACTATGAAGAAGAAATATCCCTCAAATAATGAAGATACAGGAATGGCTAAAGAACCTGCTGTAGCTGTAGACTATGGGAAAACGACAAAATGCTTCAAAGATATAGAAGATGATATACCCGTGGTGAATCCTTCCACTTGGGAGGAGGCTTGGGCTGATATAGAGCAGTCAGAAAAAGACTTTGCAGAAGGCAGATGTTTTGCTTGGGACGAGGTGAAGCAAACTATAGAAGACAGAATAGCAAACTATGCAGATTAAATTATCTTCTACAGCAATAAGACATCTGCAAGAAATCATCGACAGCCACTTGGAGTATTGTGGCGAACGTTCTGCCATGAAATTCAGCCATCAAGTTGATGAGAAATTACAGATGTTGTCAAAATTTCCCGAATGCGGCTCGTATGAAAAGTTGTTAGAGCATAGGGAAATAAGGTATAGGGTAAAGCTTATCAACAAAAGGTATAAGATGATTTACCATATAGGCGATGACGCGGTAATGGTTGATGCCTTCTGGGATATGCGTATGCATCCTGAAAGTTTACAGAAAAGAATCTGATAATATATTCCGGAGTGCCATAACAACAAACAATAGTTATGGCAGCACAAGATTTATTAAGAAACAAGGTTGAAGAAACTCCAACCATATATGCATACAGTCTGCCTGATGTGCCTAAATATAAAGGACTGTTGAAGGTTGGCTATACCTCAAGGCCTGGTAATGTACGCATAGAGGAGCAAGGACATGAACTATATTTGGAAAAGAATATAGTGTTGAAACGCAGTTCTATGCGTCCTGACGGTACTTACTTCATGGACGAAGGGTTGGGTGGTGTGCATTACTATCTTAGAAAAGCAAAGTTCGCTAACCCCTTTGGCGAGTGGTTCCGCTGTGAGGTAAAAGATGTAGAGAAGGCTATTCATGCTGCTATGGAGAGACGTGACAGCATGACTGAGCGTATATATGATTTCCCTATGCGCCCGGAGCAGGCTAAGGCGGTGAAAAAGACCTCGGAGTATTTTGACGCTTTCAAAAAAGACCCAGCCAACAGAGGATTGACTCCACATTTCCTGTGGAATGCGAAAATGCGTTTCGGAAAGACCTTCACCACCTATCAGTTGGCAAGGAAGATGGGATGGACAAAGGTGCTGGTACTGACCTTTAAGCCTGCTGTAAAGACAGCTTGGGAAGAAGACCTGCTGACACACGCAGACTTTGAAGGATGGCAGTTTTGTCAGAAGCAGGAGGACAGAGAGTTTAACTATGTGAACGAGCGAAAGCCATTTGTATGCTTTGCCTCATTCCAGGATGTGTTAGGTAAAAACAGCGTCGGTGGCATTAAAGCTACCAACGAATGGATACAGACAATAGATTGGGACTGCATAGTGCTTGATGAATACCATTATGGAGCATGGGGCAGGAATGCCAAGAATTTCTATGACAAGAAAGACTTGGCGATGAGTCGTGCGGAAGAGGTGGGTGACATCATAAGGGAAGATGCAGATTCCAAACATGAGATAGAGGCGCGCGAATTGTATGATGAAGGACTGATGCCGCTGAGAACTGGAGCTTATTTGTATCTGTCAGGAACACCGTTCAAGGCTATATCAACAGGAGAGTTTATTGAGGAACAGATATATAACTGGACTTATTCTGACGAACAGGCTGCAAAAGAAGAATGGAAAGGAGAGAATAATCCGTATGCCCAACTTCCCAAGATGGTGATGCTGACTTACCGAATGCCTGACAGTATAAGGGAAATAGCCTCGCAAGGAGAGTATGACGAGTTTGATCTCAATGAGTTTTTCAGAGCAGAGGAAGATGTCTTTGTGCATGAGGAATATGTACAGAAATGGCTTGACTTGATAAGAGGTTCATATACAGGTAATATTGTAGTAGAACTGAAACAAGGCAAGGAAAAACCACCTATGCCTTTCTCTGATAGCCGCCTGTTGAGTTATTTACAACACACTTATTGGTTCTTGCCAAGTGTGGCAGCATGCAAGGCTATGGCAGCATTGCTAAGGAAAAGAGCCAACAGGTTCTTTGATGATTATGAGGTGATAGTGGCGGCTGGCAATGAGGCTGGCATGGGTGCTAAGGCTGTAACCCCTGTGTATAACGCTATGGGTAATCCTCAACAGACAAAGACCGTTACACTGTCATGCGGCAAACTCTCTACTGGTGTGACGGTCAGACCGTGGACAGGCATATTGATGCTGAGAAACACTACGTCGCCAGAAACTTATTTTCAGGCTGCATTTCGTGTGCAGTCACCATGGACTACAAAGGATGCGGAAGGAAAAGAGGTGATATTGAAGCCTTACTGCTATGTGTTTGACTTTGCACCCAACCGCGCACTGAGACAGGTTCAGGAATACAGCTGCCAATTGAATGTGGAGGAGCCTAATCCCGAAACGAAAGTCGCTGACTTCATTAAGTTCTTGCCTATTTTGGCTTATGACGGCTCGTCAATGAAGGAGATAGATGCAGCAGGAGTACTCGATATGGCGATGAGCGGGACAACGGCAACGCTATTGGCAAGGAGATGGGAAAGTGCTGTGTTGGTAAATGTCGATAATGTGACCTTGCAAAGGCTTATGAATAATCCTGAGGCTATGAAGGCATTGATGAACATAGAGGGATTCCGTAGTCTGAATAGCGATATAGAGACAATCATAAATAAGTCGGAACATGTAAAGCAGACGAAGAAAACGAAAGACCCTGCTCAGATGACATCAAAGGAAAAGAAAGAACTGACTCAGGAGGAAAAGGAATATAAGAGCAAGCGTAAGGAAATACAGGAGAAATTGATAAAGTTTGCCACAAGGATACCTGTGTTTATGTATCTTACGGACTACAGGGAGTACAGCTTGCAGGATGTTATAACGCAATTGGAGCCGGAATTGTTCCGTAAAGTGACAGGACTGACGCTGAAGGACTTCGGATTGCTGGTAGGCCTGGGAGTGTTTAACAGGGAATTGATGAATGACGCAGTGTATAAATTCAAGCGTTATGAGGATGCGTCGCTCTCTTACTCAGGTATAAATACTCATAATGACACCGTTGTCGGTGGATGGGATGAGGTTAAGCAAGCGTAAAAACATAAAAAAGGAGTCATGACATATGTTTCATGACTCCTTTTTTGTGTGATGCACTCCTATAAAATTAGTCCCCAAAACTCATTGTTCTGCAGACAGCCGAAAATAGGACATTTTTGTCATTAGGGGGTCTGAAAAAGTTCGAGAAAAGAACTCAATCTAGAAGAAAAAGAACAGTACAAAAACGAAAAAAAGCCTCAAAAAGAGGCTTTTTTTTCACTCTGAACCGTAAAAGCATAGCTTTCTCATCCTAAAGTGATAGCTTTTACGGTGTCATTCGATAGCTTTTACACTGTGAAATGATAGCTTTTACGACGTAAAAGCTATCACTTTACACCGCTTTTCTAAATCCCTCTACTGATTATCAATAAGTTACAACTCTCGTAGATTTGCGTAGAGCCGACCAACAATATTTTTTTTCAAAAAACCGCCCTTTATTTGGAGTTAAAAAGAAGGTCAAAATAGGACAAAATCGTTTTTTTGCCTATCCCAGGCATACGTCGCAGTGGCCGCAGTCGCGGTCTGTTTTCTCTCCGAAATACTCCAGCAGCATACGCTCCCTGCATGTGGTGTTGTCGTCTATATACTGCAGCATCCTTGATACACGTTCGCCCATCCTCTCCTGCATTGTCTCATACACATGCTTGGGTATTATCATGTGGGCAGAGTCAACGCGCTGGCGCGGGTATGTTATCATAGGCATGTGCCTCGGCGGTACATAGCGTATGATGCGCCGCTCGGCAAGGGATTTCAGTGTCATATGGAGCTCGTCTTGTGACAGGGCTGTATGGCGCATGATGGCTTCGTTGTCGATGTAGGTCATGTCGGTGAACAACGTGCCGTAATGCCTCAGCAGGGCATTGAGTGCCTTCTCCTCGTCAGGGGTCAGGAAGTTGATGTTGTATAGCTCATTTCGTGTAACGCATATCATCACCCTTGCCTTGTTCTCGTTGTCGATGCTGTAGGTGATATAGCCGGAGTTCTGCAGTATTGCCAGTGCTGCCTCAAGGTGCAGCGGATGGTGCTTGAAGCGTCTGCAGAACAGATACTCGTTGAAGTCATAGCGTGCTCCCTCGCCGGAGTTTATAGCCAGTTCAAAGAAGTATGCCAGGTGGTCATACACCTTTTTTATATAGTCCTTTGGTGGGAAGGCAGTCTTTACATGCCTGAGCAGATTGGTACGGTCCTGTCCGTTGTATATCAGTACGGCATAGGCGCGCTTGCCGTCGCGTCCTGCTCGCCCTGCCTCTTGATAGTAGGCCTCTATGGAGTCAGGGGTATCCATGTGTATCACTAACCTTACGTCGGGCTTGTCTATGCCCATACCGAAAGCGTTGGTGGCCACCATGACACGCACCTTGTCCTGCTGCCAGTCATCCTGACGTGTCTCCTTGATGGCAAAGTCAAGTCCGGCATGGTAGAATGTGGCGCTGATGCCCTCTTCGCACAGTTTGTCTGCCACCTCCTTCGTGCGCTCACGGTTGCGGGTATATACTATCACGCTGCCTCTGACGGAGCATATTATATGGAGCAGTTCCTGAAACTTGTCATCGGCCTGCCTTACCACATACGACAGGTTCTCGCGCCTGAAGCTCATGCTGAATACCAGAGGCTTCAGGTTGTTATGCTTGCCAAACTCCAGTTGCTCCTGTATGTCGGTAACGACAGCAGGCGTGGCAGTGGCTGTCAGTGCAAGTATGGGAGTGCTGGGCAGTACCTTGCGGAGTTCGTTAATCTTGAGGTATGACGGACGGAAGTCATATCCCCATTGTGAGATGCAGTGTGCCTCGTCCACGGTGATGAAGCACACCTTCATATAATACAGTTTGGCGAGGAAGAGCCTGTTAGACAGACGTTCGGGCGAGACGTATAGGAACTTCACGGCGCCGAATACTGCATTGTCAAGAATCTGGTGAGTCTCTTTCTTGCTCAGTCCGGAGTAAACGGCCTCTGCCTTGATGCCGCGCTCCTTCAGGTGCTGTACCTGGTCTTTCATCAGGGCTATCAACGGCGAGATGACTATGCAGATGCCATCCATGGCTAATGCCGGTATCTGGAATGTTATACTCTTACCTCCACCCGTGGGCATCAGTCCAAGGGTGTCATGGCCGCTGCCAATGCTTTGTATGATATCAAGCTGTATGCTACGAAAACTGTCGTAGCCGAAATGTTGGCGCAGCAAGTAAGTGTAGTAGGCGGTATTGTTCACTCTTTCAACTCTTCAGTTCTTCAACTCTTTGTGCCGATATGTATGTCGTCAATCTGCAGTTGCACGTTGCCGCGACGGTAAACATTCTCCTCTATGGTGTATAGCACGTTGAAGGAGCGTCGGGACTTGATGTATCTTGCCACGGATGACAGTCCGAAGGCTATGCCGTTCATGACCGTAGGCGAGTTAGAGTCAACCAGTTCCAACTTCAGGTGTTCCTGCTGGCGTCCTACCACCTTGGAAGTACCGAAGTCGTACACCTCGTTGGTGATGAACACCGGCTTGGTGTTGCCCGGACCGAACGGAGCGAAGCGCTTGAGGTCATGCAGCATACGCCTGTTAATGTCGCTGAAGTTTATGGTTGCATCAGCATTGAGCGTAGGTACTGTCTGAGTGGGTTGTATATGTCGGCTGACATATTCCTCGATGCGCTGTTTGAAGAGCTCCACGTCATTCCAGCGTATGGTGAGACCGCATGC
>JAEEGL010501620.1_pt1 | contig 29965 bp, 25 predicted proteins | sample 9134231 | NCBI WGS metagenome assembly JAEEGL01 (sample SAMN16246548, study PRJNA631951) | gut metagenome | biome: gut microbiome; feature: rumen; material: fiber-attached | host: Bos | place: Iran: Karaj | collected 2018-10 | reverse complement strand
CTCCGTTCCGTAAAGAAGGTTTACATCCCTGAGTATCCCGTAGGCGATGCCGAGGATTGCGCTAAGATGATAAGCGACTTCGTTCCCATCGCACGCGCCGTACTTGCACTTTCCGAGTTAAAGATCATTTCCTTCGGTCCCAGACCGATGAACTTCCTTGCCTGCAACGCTCCCATCAAGCAGCTCTACAATCTCGGCATCGAGATCGAGGAGAACTACGAGCTTGACCTTTTCGAGAGCTTCAACAAGCATGCGGGTGACGAGAGGATCCCTGCAAAGGTTAAGGAGATGGAGGCAGAGCTCGGCGCAGGAAACAAGAAGCCCGAGATCTTAAACAAGCTTGCTCAGTATGAGCTTACACTTCTTGACTGGGTTGAGGCACACAAGGGCTACAGAAAGTATGTTGCCATCGCAGGCAAGTGCTGGCCCGCATTCCAGACACAGTTCGGATTCGTTCCCTGCTATGTAAACAGCCGTCTCACAGGCGCAGGTATCCCCGTATCCTGCGAAGTTGACATCTACGGATGCCTTTCCGAGTTCATCGGAACAGCTGTTTCCGACGATATCGTTACACTCCTTGACATTAACAACTCCGTTCCGAAGGATATGTATAAAGAGTCCATCGACGGCAAGTTCCCTTACAGCTTCACCGATACATTCATGGGCTTCCACTGCGGAAACACATGCTCCAAGAAGATCTGCAAGCCTGAGATGAAGTACCAGAAGATCATGGCTCGCGCACTTCCCGTTGAGGTTACCAACGGAACACTTGAGGGCGACATCCAGCCCGGCGACATCACCTTCTATCGCTTACAGTCCACAGCTGACAACAAGCTTCGTGCTTATGTTGCAGAGGGTGAGGTTCTTCCTGTTGCAACCAGATCCTTCGGCGGCATCGGCGTATTCGCCATCAAGGAAATGGGCAGATTCTATCGCCACGTTCTCATCGAGAAGGGCTTCCCTCATCACGGCGCAGTAGCATTCGGTCATTACGGAAAGACTCTCTTTGAGGTATTCAAGATGATCGGTGTTGAAGTTGATGAGATCGGCTTCAACCAGCCCGCAGGCATGCTCTATAAGACAGAAAATCCTTTTAAATAAGGTGCTTTTTAGCCCGGCTTTTGCCGGGCTTTTTTGTTTAATAGAAAATTAACTTGAACAAAAGGTCTTACGGTAATAAAATTAAGGGGAATACCCAAGTTATCTTCATCAACTTTTAAAGGTATCATTTATGAACAGGCGCATAGCTGTATTTGCATCCGGGTGGGACTCCGCCAGTTTAGCCGAATACGTGGAAGCATTCTGCAAGGTGACAGTAGATAACAGCATTGACACCTTTCTTTTTCTTGCTTATCCCCCACATTTAAACGCAAAAGAATATACAATGGGCGAACTCGCGATCTTTGCTCTTCCGGACCTTACGACTTTTGACGGCGCCCTTATTTTTGCCAACGGCCTCGAGTATGATTCCATATCGGACATCATTTCCGAGAAGTGCCGCGAGGCAAATATACCTGTGCTCTTCCAGGGCAGAGAACCCGGTAATTGTTACAGCATTTCCGTTGACAACAACGCGGGCATCCGCTCGATCTGTGAGCATCTCATTAATGTCCACAATTCAAAGACGTTTGTATATTTTGCGGGAACCAAGGACAATGTTGACTCCAACATAAGAATGAATGCGGTGGGAGACGTGCTTGCGGAGCACAACATAGCGATGTATGACGACGACGTTTACTACACTGATTTCGACAATAACGTCGCTTACAGGAAAACGACGGAGATGTGCCAGAAGAACATGATCCCCGACGCCATAATATGTGTCAACGACAGCATTGCAATGTCCGTATGTATAGCTCTTGAAGATGCCGGCTATAACGTTCCGGACGATGTTATCGTTACAGGATTTGATTATATACACGAAGGGCAGATCTTTTATCCTTCCATAACTACCATAAACCAGCATTTTTCCGCACTAGGTGAAAACGGAGCGAAGACTATCATAAATATCCTTGAAGGCGGTTTCTGCCCGAAGAAGGCGGAACTAAAGTGCAGTCTTATCCTGGGAGAAAGCTGCGGATGCGGTAATTCCGCTCATCAGGACCACTTGAGACGTCTTGCGGGGCGTGAAGCTTTTGCCGAAAGGAATGCCGCAAACTTTTTTGATCAGAAGATGACGGCTGTAAACAATTCCGTTACCAAATGTCAGAGTTATGAAGAACTGATATCATTTATACCTCGCAGGATCACAGAAGATCACAGATTTGAAGGAGATACATTCCATCTGTTGATGGATCCGATGTTTTCATCATCGATACTCAATAATGCCACGATGATGCTTGAATGCAGTTACAGCGACGAGTTCGACGTATGGTTCTCCATGAGAAATTCCAAAGTGACGGATGAAAAGGTATGTAAAAGGAGCATTTTGATCCCGGCATATACCGGTGAGGACGTTCCTCATCTTTACACTTTTATTCCGCTTCATGAAGGAAAGTTTTCTCAAGGTTATGCTGTTTTTACCGACAAGATCGATTACATAAGACAAAAGTTCCTTAACAAATATCAGACAAGACTCAGTTCCGCGCTTTCCTATTTTCGGCAGAACATGAGCATGTCTTATCTCAACAAAGAGCTTACCATGCTCTCCATGAGAGATCCGCTGACCCATGTTAAGAACAGGAATGCATGGCTTGCAAGAAAAGAAGAGCTTGAGACGGAAGTGGCAAAAGATCCGAAGTATGAATTTGCCATTATCATGTTCGACGTAAACGGTCTTAAGACAGTAAACGATACCTACGGTCATGCGGCCGGAGATATGTACATAAAGAATTGCTGCCACGCCATTTGTGATACATTCAAATTCAGTTCGGTATACCGTGTCGGCGGCGATGAGTTCATCACCATCCTTACGGGACGAGATTATGAACACAGGAGAAAACTTTTAAATGCTTTCAGAAAGCTGATGGACCCGTCGGCATTTCCGGAAGACGCCAAGCCCGAAGAGCGCATTTCCGTTGCATCAGGCCTTGCGGTATATAACACAAAGGATCCGGACGAGACAATTGCGGATACAATAAAACGGGCCGATGAGGCAATGTACCGAAACAAGAAACTAATGAAGGAAACACCGGCACAAACATAATGAAAATAATAAAAAAACACCCGAATAAACTGATCACGACACTCTTGATATGCCTGTTTACGATTACGCTTAACGGGTGTTCTTTTGATGATGTCATCAGTTCGTTAGAAGACCTTGAGACCACTCTCGAAGACTTGCAGGAGTCTCTTGAAGACATCGATGGTACTATCGATGATATTACTGAAGATGTTTTCGGCGAGTTTGATGATCTTGATGACCTTGACGATACGGAAGATGTACCTTCCGGTTCGGAAAGTACAAGGCCTGTTTCAACGGAAATAGGGGCGACAAACACCCCGGTACCGACGGCGACTCCATCGACAGAGCCTACAGCCACAAGCACAACTACACCAACAGCTACTGCAACTTCTGCACCAACGGCCACAGCTACAGTAACGGTGGCTCCGACAAGTACACCGATACCAACTGCAACAAATACACCTGTACCGACAGCGACAAGCACCCCTGTACCGACAGCAACCAATACGCCGATTCCGACAGCGACAAGCACTCCTGTACCGACAGCAACCAATACACCGACCCCGACGGCTACCAATACACCGGTGCCGACGGCTACAAATACAGCCACTCCTACGCCCACTTCAACAAATACACCGACACCAACCGCTACCGACCGCCCTTCTGCCGAGATCGGCTACTACAGCGGCGGAACGGCCACCGAATCGGCCGCGGCGTTTTACGATTCTCTTAAGAAGAGCAGTTATCCCATTGACTACCGAAATTCGGACATACCTCTCGTCTCTTCAAGGGACGAAGTCCCGGGCGTATTTATAGAACGCTGCACAAAGTACCTTATGTTTAATATCATGTATGCGGATGCATCCTGCTTTATGTCTCCGGACGAGATAAAAAGAGCGTTGCCGGAGGTTTGCGATATATCCGTAGGTACGGATTATAGCGGGGTTTACGCAAACGGAATTCTTGTTACTTATACAGTGTCGCATATTACCGATCCCCAGTATAATTATGCGATAAGGACCGGGGATTACAGCGTTCTCACAGACAATGAGAAATATGCGGTCAATGAGATAAAGAAGTATTCGGATCAGTGGGGCTTAAAGAATATGTCGGATTTTGACAAGATCCTTTATGTCCACGACAAACTTGTGGAGATGACGGAATATGATACCGCCATTAACGATGTTTCCCATACCGCCTACGGCTGGGCGAAGAATCACATTGCCGTATGTGACGGATATTCAGATACATTCCGGATATTTATGCTCTTAAACAATATCCCGTGTCTCACGGTCAGCGGGTATGCCGGCGGAGATCATGCATGGAATCAGGTATGTCTTTCCGGAAACTGGTATAATCTCGATGTTACATGGGATGATCCGGTAAAGAGCGGCAGCAGCAGCGGAGACAGAAAAATATACACCTATTTCCTTAAGAGCGACGAGAAGATGTCGAAAGATCACACGGTAGAGAGCGAATATGCCGTAACCTGCTCATCCACCGATTATGACATGTATTATTACGATCGATTCATCTGCTCCGACATGTCAGAAGTTTATGAAAGGATCAATACCCAGGTTTCGGAAAACGAGGACACGATAACCATCGTATATATCAAAGGCACTCTTGATCCGGAAATAATAGTGGATGCAGTGATAGATGTCGTTAATTCCGGCGTGACCTATTATCCCGAGAAGGATATAGGAAGCGGCTTTGCGGCTGTGGAAGTGGTGAATCCGTTAAAATAGAGACCGGGGATACATTGAACGGCAGAAATAAACAGTTATGCAGGGGCAGGAAACTGCCCCTGTTTTTTTAAACATAGGAAATTACGACCAATTTCTCCGGAGAAAAAAAGAAAAGCACCAACCCCAGCGGCACATTCCGCCAAAGTTAGTACTCGTAGTGCGTCATCAGGGGCTCGAACCCTGGACACCCTGATTAAGAGTCAGGTGCTCTACCAGCTGAGCTAATGACGCGTCTCGTGTTTTTCAAACGCAAGTGGTATATTACCACCGTGCTAATGATTTGTCAACAACTTTTTTAAAAATTTTTTGCTTATCTTGTTTAGCGGTGGAATATATGATAAAATAACAGTTACGCAAAGTTTTTCGGGGAGAAATGTAATGGGCAGGATTTATGCTGTTATGGGGAAGAGCGCCACAGGGAAAGACACTGTGTACAAGCGCCTTTTGGAGAGATACGGCGACAGGTTTAAGAACGTTGTTTTATATACCACAAGACCGATAAGAGCCGGCGAGACTGACGGAACGGAATATCATTTTGTTACGATCCCCGAAATGGAGAAGATGCGTGACGAGGGAAAGATACTGGAACTCAGGATGTATAACACGGTCTACGGTCCCTGGTATTATTTCACCGCAGATGACGGACAGATAGATCTTAACGACAGCGATTACATGATGATCACCACCCTTAAAGGCTACGAAAGCATGCAGAAGTGCTTTGGAAAAGAAAACGTGGTGCCTGTCTACACCGAAATAGATGATTACACAAGGCTTCACCGCGCCGTAGAGCGTGAGGGAAGACAGAAAAAGCCCAATTTCTCCGAAGTCTGCAGAAGATATCTTGCCGACGAGGACGATTTTTCCGAAGAAGAGCTTAAAAGGCTTGAAGTGGATAAACGCTTTATTAACGATGATCTTAACAGATGTCTCGAGGAGATCAGCGAATGGATATCAAGGTAAATCAGGCACAACAGATAAATCAGCTTGATGCTCCACAGGCACCCACCGAGGCGCCCAAGGAGGATTTTAATTTTACGCTCATAAGCAAGATCAACGAGACCGATCTTCAGGAAAAGCTTTCAACTCTCATTGAGGATATTACAAAAGAAGGAAAAAAGATCCAGAAGCACATGGATGTGCGCGACATGAAGCAATACCGCGCCCTCATAAAGGAATTCATGAACGAGATCGTTACCCGTTCCCACAAGTTCCAGCGTGAGAATTTCCTTGATAAGCGCGGACGTCACAGAGTTTACGGCATGATAAAGCTCATTGACGAAAATCTCGACGCCCTTACCGAAGAACTCTTAAAAGAGGAAAAGGATGCCCTTGCCATACTTACCCGTGTCGATGAGATCCGGGGACTTCTTCTGGATATAATGACATGACATACAAAGACGTTTACGGACAGAAAAACACCGTCGACCACCTGAAAAAGGCCGTGACCGAAAACAAGATAAGCCATGCCTATCTCTTCATCGGTGAGGACGGCAGCGGAAAAAAGATGCTGGCCCAGCTTTTTGCGGAGAGCATTCTTTGCACCGAAGGAAGCGGGGAGCCGTGCGGACACTGCATTTCATGTAAACAGGCTGCTTCCTTTAACAACCCGGATCTTCGATATATAACCCACGAAAAACCCAACATCATCGGTGTTGACGAAATAAGAGCCCAGCTCAATTCCGACATAGTCATAAAGCCCTATGAATGGTCCCACAAGGTCTACATCATTGACGAAGCCGAGAAGATGAACGAGCAGGCTCAAAACGCCATTTTAAAAACGATAGAGGAACCGCCGGAATATGCGGTCATAATCCTCCTTGTCACCAACGAAAAGCAGCTTCTCCCGACGATACTTTCAAGGTGCGTAAAGATATACATGCGCCCTGTGGAAAAAGATCTTATAAAAAAGATACTTATGGAAAAACACGGCATCTCGGGATATATGGCGGACATCGCCGCAACCTTTGCCGACGGCGTTCCCGGCCGGGCTGTGGATTTTGCGGCATCCGAAGATTTTTCGGCCCTCAAGGATTCCGTGGTTTCTCTCATGAAACAGATCCACAGGCTCCCTGCATCGAAGTTTCCCGAGATCATCGAGGAGTGGGGCAACAAAGATCTTATAAACGAGCGGCTGCAGCTTGTCAATATGTGGTATCGTGACGTGCTTGTGGCCAAAAGTGCGGACGATCCCGAAAGATTGTTGTTTAAAGACGAAGAGAGCGATATATATAAAGCTGCTTCGGAACTTGAATACAGCGAGATAGACGATCCCATCAGAGCTGTTTCGGAACTTAAGAACAGGTTCCGGGCAAACGTTAATCCCGATGCGTCGCTCATGCTTTTTTTACTTAAACTCAGAAAGGAATGACATAAGGAATATATATGGTTAAAGTAGTTGGAGTCAGATTCAGACAGGCGGGAAAGGTATATTATTTCGATCCCCTTGATTTCGATATAAAGCAGGGCAGCAATGTAATCGTTGAGACTGCGAGAGGCGTAGAGTTCGGGCTTGTGGTAATGGGCACCAAGATGATCGAGGAAGAGGCTGTCGTTCAGCCCCTTAAGCCCATCATCAGACCTGCCACCGAAGAGGATGCCGCCAAAGAAGCGGAGAACAGGGAAAAAGAAAAAGAGGCATACAAGATCTGCCTTCAGAAGATCGCCGCAAGAGAGCTTGAGATGAAGCTCATAGGCTGCGAATATACATTTGACGGAAACAAGATCCTTTTCTACTTTACAGCCGACGGACGTGTTGATTTCAGAGAGCTTGTAAAGGACCTGGCTTCCGTGTTCAGAACAAGGATAGAGCTTAGACAGGTGGGAGTGCGTGACGAAGCAAAGATACTCGGAGGCATGGGTACATGCGGAAGACCTCTCTGCTGCCATTCTTTCCTTGCAGACTTTGCTCCCGTATCCATCAAAATGGCCAAGGAACAGGGCCTTTCACTTAACCCCACAAAGATATCCGGCGTATGCGGAAGACTTATGTGCTGCCTAAAGAACGAGGAAGAGGCATACGAGGATCTTAACTCAAAGTTACCCAACATAGGAGACACAGTTACCACCCCCGACGGCTTAAAGGGACAGGTTCAGAGCCTTTCCGTACTCAAGCAGAAGGTCCGCGTGCTTGTGGAGACGGGAAATGACGAGCGTGAATTAAAAGAATACGATGCCGCAGAGCTTAAGTTCAAGTTCAGAAAGCACAAGGAAAATGCAGCTTCCCGCGATGAAGAGAATGCCGCAAAGGAACTTGAGAGGCTTGAAAAGAAAGAAGGCGGCAAGTCTAAACTTGGAGAGGAATAGACGTGGAGCTTAAAAGTACCGAAAGAATAGACGATCTTCAGAGAAACGGACTTAAGATCATTCAGGACAGGGAACGTTTCTGCTTTGGGATGGATGCTGTTCTTCTTTCGGGCTTTGCCAAGGGATACAGGGGTGAGACCGTGCTGGATCTCGGTACCGGCACGGGGATAATTCCGATACTCATGTCCGCAAAAACAAAAGCAGAGCACTTTTCTGCCCTCGAGATTCAGGAAGAGAGCGCGGATATGGCAAGAAGGAGCGTGGAACTCAACGCTCTTTCCGATAAAATAGAAATAATCACAGGTGATATAAAGGAGGCTTCCGTGTTATTCGGGAAGTCTTCTTTTGATGTTGTGACATCAAATCCCCCGTATATGATACAGGGCCACGGCGAAGCCTGTCCCGATGATGCAAAGGCAATTGCAAGGCATGAGATGCTCTGTACCCTTGATGATGTAGTGCGGGAAGCCTCGCTCTGCCTTAAACCTAACGGCAGGTTTTATATGGTCCACCGCCCCTTCAGGCTGGGGGAGATATTCGCTGCCTTGGAAAAATACGGTCTGAAGCCCAAAGAGATGCGAATGGTCCATCCATTTATCGACAAAGAGCCCAACATGATGCTGCTGGGCGCCGTAAAGGGCGGAAACAACGGGCTTAAGACCGCCCCGCCCCTAATCGTATACAAAGAAAAAGGGGTATATACCGACGAGATTTATGACGTTTACGGATACTGACTGTCTTGCTCCGTTATGAATTGCGAGTTTTGTGCCGCAATTCAGGAGTAAGACTAAGACTGTCTTGCTCCGTTATGAATTGCGAGTAATTCTGTTTTGGAGGCATTATGCTATATTTGGTGGCAACCCCTATAGGGAATCTTGAAGATATGACTTTCCGCGCCATAAGGGTGCTTAAGGAATGCGATATCATCGCTGCGGAAGATACGAGAAACAGCATAAAACTTTTAAATCATTTTGATATCCACACACCCATGACCAGCTATCACGAATTCAATAAGGTAGATAAGGCGAGAGAGCTTGTGGCAGAAATGCTTGAGGGGAAAAACGTGGCCTGCATTACCGATGCGGGAACTCCCGGTATTTCAGATCCCGGCGAGGAACTTGTGCGACAGGCAAGGGAAGCGGGGATAGAAGTGACCTCGGTCCCGGGGGCATGCGCCTGCATCACGGCCCTCACCATGTCCGGCCTTCCCACAAGGCGTTTCGCATTTGAGGCTTTCCTTCCGACTGACAAGAAAGAGTTTCAGCGGGTGATCACGGAACTGAAGGACGAGACCAGGACCACCGTTGTGTACGAAGCACCCCACAGGCTCGTTAAGACGCTTGAGATGTTTGCAAATGAGCTACCGGGAAGAAGATGCGTTGTATGCAAGGAGCTCACAAAAAAGCACGAGAATTCGGTTTCCGGTACATTTCCGGAGCTTGTTTCATACTTTACCGATAACGAACCCAAGGGGGAATACGTCCTCGTGATCGAAGGAAAGGACCCTTCGGCTATCGAGGCGGAAACCCGTAAACAGTGGGAGGAAATGACTATAGAAGAGCACATGAAGCTATATACGGATAAGGGAATGGACAAAAAAGAAGCGATGAAGGAGGTTGCAAAGGACAGGGGAATACCGAAGAGAGACGTTTATAAAGCATTGATATAGGGGCTTTTTTGATCGTCTTGCGAAATAAAACGAAACTTTTTGGAAACGTTTCCAAAAAGTTGTGGACAAATGTTACATATTGTGATAGTATTTAGGAGGTTATTTTAGTGAAAGTGAATAAAAAACTGATTTTCCTGATGGCTGCTGTTGCAGTGGCCGGACTGTTTGCAGGATGCGGAGGCAAGGCTTCAAAGGTGGGTTCTGTACCGTCAGATACTCTCTATGTTGAAAAAGTTGAGAACATGCCCGATGATTTCATTCTCGGAATGGACGCCTCAGCCGTTATCTCTCTTGAAAACGGCGGCGTAAAGTACTACGACTTCGACGGAAACGAGCAGGATGTTTACCTGACACTTGCCGAGAGCGGTGTTAATTACATCCGCGTGAGAGTCTGGAACGATCCTTACGATTCCGAAGGACACGGCTACGGCGGCGGAAACTGTGATATCGATACCGCAGTGGAGATAGGAAAGCGTGCCACAGCTTACGGCATGAAACTTCTTGTGGATTTCCACTATTCCGATTTCTGGGCAGATCCCGGAAAGCAGATGTGTCCCAAAGCCTGGAAGGGCATGGACATCGAGGAAAAGACCGCGGCTCTTTACGAATATACAAAAGAGTCCCTTACAAAGCTTAAAAAGGCCGGGGTCGATGTTGGCATGGTGCAGCTTGGAAACGAGACCAACGGAGCCATGGCCGGTGAAAAGATATGGATGAACATCTACTATCTCATGGATGCCGGAAGCCGTGCGGTTCGCGAGGTATTACCCGATGCACTGGTCGCAGTTCACTTCGCTAATCCCGAGAAAGTCACAAATTACAAGGATTACGCCAAGAAGCTGGATTATTATAAACTTGATTATGATGTATTCGCTTCTTCTTATTATCCCTACTGGCACGGAACGCTTAAGAACCTTTCCGAAGTCCTTTCAAACGTTTCCGAGACCTACGGAAAGAAAGTGATGGTTGCCGAGACTTCATACGCATTCACCGTTGAGGATTCGGATTTCTACGGGAACACCATTTCCGGTGATGCATCGGTCACAAAGAACTATCCTTACACCGTGCAGGGGCAGGCAAATCTCGTGAGAGATGTGGTAAACACCGTCGTAAACGAGACAACAAACGGCATCGGCGTTTTCTACTGGGAAGGCACATGGATAAGCTCAGGCGGCTCGGATTACGAGTCCAATAAAGCTCTCTGGGAAAAATACGGATCCGGCTGGGCAACAAGCTATGCCAAGGAATACGATCCGAATGATGCCGGAAAGTACTACGGCGGATGTTCGGTCGATAACCAGGCTTTCTTTGACAGCACGGGTCATCCCCTTGAATCCTTAAAGGTCTTCGGTCTTTTAAAGACAGGAAACGAAGTGGAACTCAAGGCAGATGCCATTGAAGACACAAACCTCATAATAGACCTTAACGGGGAGATAACACTTCCGGACACCGTAAACGCGGTGATGCTTGATAATTCAAAGAGCGTTATCCCCGTTGAGTGGAAAGATGTTGATATAAACAAAATGAAATCCGGCGGTGTCAAGAAGTACGACATCAAAGGAACGGCCGGCGGCATGGAAGCTCATTGCTATGTTTCCATGGTGGAATTCAATTTCCTTCAAAATTACAGCTTTGAAGATGCCACAGAGGCACCATGGAAGGTAAAAGCCTACAAGTCCATGGACGAGCTTAAGTTGGAGGACAAGGCCACCGATTCCCTTACCGGAACAAAGCACTACCACTTCTGGAGCGGAACTCAGGATACGGTAAACTTCGATCTCTGTCAGGAGGTCACGGATCTTCCCTCCGGAACATACAGATTTTCGATATCCACAATGGGCGGAGATTGCGGAAACCAGAATAATTACGCCTATGTAAAGATAAACGGAGAGATCGTAAAAACAAGTGAAGCAGTCTTCACAAGTTATAACGAATGGCACGAGAGTGTTATCGAAAGCTTCGAATATAAAGCCGGAGATACGCTTGAAGTCGGCATTCATGTGGAGTGCGGCGGCTCAGGAAACGGAGCCTGGGGAAAGATAGACGACGCACTTCTTAATTCCGTGAAATAAGAGGCAGACAGGACAGTATAGGACGGAGGCTTAAAATAAGTGACTGGAAAGTATCTTAAAAAGATCATATCGATCCTTGTCCTTTCCGGACTTATTGCGGGCTCTGGGGGCTGCGGCGCGAAGTCACAGGTCGATCCCATCGACAACGATAACAGGGTTTTCTACGAGATATTTGTGGGATCCTTCTCCGATTCCGACGGAAACGGAACAGGTGATATAAGAGGCATCATAAACCGCCTGGATTACCTTAACGACGGAAACATAAATTCCGGAGAGAGCCTGGGAGTCCAGGGACTCTGGCTCACCCCCGTCTTCTCGTCACCCTCCTATCACAAATACGATGTTACGGATTATTACACGATAGATAAAAAGTTCGGCACGGAAGATGATCTTAAAGAACTGTGCGAACTCTGTGAGGAAAGGAACGTAAAGGTCATAATCGATCTCGTCCTTAACCACACATCCTCCGACAACAGCTGGTTCAGCAAGTTCAAGGATGCTCACAAAAACGGCTACACCGACAGCGAATATTACGACTTCTATACATGGGCAAAGAAAGAAGATCTTCCAGGAGGCCGTGTATTCCGCCAGATCCCGGGCTGCACCGATGAATATTACGAGTGCAACTTCTCGGGCGACATGCCGGAACTCAACTACGATAACGAAGCAGTGAGACAGGCTGTTCTCGACATCGCAAAGTACTGGCTTGACGCGGGAGTGGACGGTTTCAGGTTTGACGCCGTGAAATACGTTTACTACGGCGAAACAAAGAAGTCCGCGGAGTTCTGGAAATGGTACGTGGATGAGTTAAGGAAATACAAAGAAGATGTTTACTGCGTGGGCGAGTGCTGGTCCGGAGATTCGGAAACACTTGAATACATAAGCGGAGTGAACTGCTTCAACTTCCAGATGTCAGGCCCCGAAGGCTTTACGGCTCTTGCAGCCAAAGGCCTCGGTTCCATAGAGAGTTTTACAAAATACGTTGAACAGTACCAAAACAAGGTGCTCGATAAAAATCCCGAATTCGGTATGCCTGTTTCCTTCCTTTCAAACCACGATATGGACAGGGCCGCGGGCTACATGATGGTCAGCAACCGCTGGGCAAACATGGCGGCAAACCTCTACATATTAAGTCCCGGATCCCCCTTTATCTACTACGGTGAAGAGATCGGCATGAAGGGAACGAGAGGCGCCGCAAACACCGATGCAAACCGGAGACTCGCAATGCTCTGGGGCGACGATGACAAAGTAAAAGATCCCAACGGCACCACCTTTGACAGCAGTAAACAGACAAACGGCACCGTGAAGGATCAGCTTGAAAAAGAAGACAGCCTTTTAAACTATTACAAAAAGCTGATCTCTTTAAGGGTAAAATATCCCGAGATCGGAAGCGGCAGATACAGCGCCGTCGTAACGAGCGAAAAGACCGTCGGAGGCTTTAAGATCGAGGGAGCGGAAAGGACGATATGGCTGTTCCACAACACCGGAGACAGCGAAAAGAGCGTAAATCTTTCAGAAGCGCTTAAAGCTGACGCTTCAAAGGTTCCCACGGAAATACTTGATTTTGTGGGACAGAGTACAAACTTAAAAGTCGAAGGAAAGAACGGCGAATGGTATCTCACCGTGGGACCCCAGACAAGCGTTATACTCAAATAACTTTGCTTAAAGCAGCATTTCGCTGTTTTAAAGATATATAAAGAGGAGACAAAAAAATGAAAAAAAGGATCACAAGATTTCTTGCAATGGCACTCGCATTTGTGATGGTTCTTTCTGTTGCTGCTTGCGGCAAGAAGGAAAACAACGATGCACAGTCCGGCGCACAGTCCGGCACACAGTCCGGCACACAGTCCGGCGGTACTTATGACATCACCGTATGGGTTCCCGAAGAGGCTCAGGCTCTCACAAAGACCCAGATTGAAAACTTCAACAACACAAATAGCGACGGTATCAAGTTCAACGCTACAGTTGAGCCCGTTTCCGAGGCAGATGCCGCTACACAGATGATCACGGACGTTGAGGCCGGTGCGGATATGTTCAACTTCGCACAGGATCAGCTTTCCCGTCTCATCATGGCAGGCGCTCTTGCTAAGCTTGGCGACAAGGCAGCAGCATTCGTTCGTGAGAACAACGACGAAGGTGCTATCAGCGCTGTAGCAGCAGGTGATGCTCTTTACGGCTATCCCATCACATCCGATAACGGATACTACATCTTCTACGATAAGAGATATGTAAGCGATGAGCAGGCTAAGACAGTTGAAGGCATCCTTGAAGCTTGTAAGGCAGCAGGAAAGACCTTCGCCTGCCCTGTAGGCGGTAACGGCTGGTACATCGCAGGCTGGTTCTTCGGAGTAGGCTGCGACAGCACATGGGTAACAGACGATGCAGGTAACTTCGTTTCCATCAACGATACATTCAATTCCGATAAGGGTCTCATCGCTGCAAAGGGTCTCTACAAGATCATCTCTTCAGATGTTTGGGTAGATTCCGACCAGATCTCCGAGTTCGAAGCAGCCATCCCTTGCGCGGTTCTCGTTGCAGGTCCCTGGTGGAACGCAAAGGCTAAGGAACTCCTCGGTGAGAACCTCGGCGCAGCTAAGATGCCTACCTACACTGTAGACGGTAAGTCTTATCAGATCGGTTCATTCTGCGGTTCCAAGATCATCGGCGTTAAGCCTCAGACAGATGCAGCAAAGGGCGCAGCTCTTTCAAAGCTTGCTCAGTATCTCTCCGGCGAAGAGTGCCAGACACAGAGATTCAACGAGCTTGAGTGGGGTCCTTCAAACAAGGTTGCTCAGAGCCAGCCTGCAGTTAAGGCAAATCCCGGACTTGCAGCTCTTGCAGCACAGGCTCCTTACGCAAAGGCACAGGGCAACGTTCACGGTTCTTGGTGGGATATCTCCAAGGCTATCGGCGCAGGCATCAAGGATTCCGACGGTTCCGATGCAGCTCTTAAGGCAGTTCTTCAGAAGTACTATGATGATTGCAACGCAGTATTCCTTATGACATCCGATGAGAAGGAAGCATGGTCCGTAATCGGTTCTGTATGCGGCACAAACTGGGATACAGATTTCCCGATGACAAGAATTCCTGAGTCAGGCGATGCAACATACTATTCAGAAGCTCTTGAACTCAAGGCAGGTAATGAGCTCAAGGCTCGTCAGGGCGCAAGCTGGGATGTAAACTTCGGCGGCGACGGCGCACGTGACGGCGCTAACCTTGCAGTCGACAAGGACGGTTACTATTTCGTTAAGCTCGTGGTTGACGATTCTCTTACAAAGGCTACTCTTACATTAGAGAAGACCAGCTATCATGCATGGTCCGCAATCGGAACTCTCAACGGCACAAACTGGGATACAGATTTCGCTCTTGAGATCCAGGACGACGGAAAGACCTACAAGCTTGCAGGCGTTACAATGACTGCAGGTACCGAGTTCAAGGTACGTCAGGGCCACAACTGGGACAACAACTTTGGTGCAAACGGCGTAGCAGGCGGTGACAACATCAAGGTTGAGGCTGACGGAACATACACCATCGTATTCGATTCAGCTACAGGCATGATCACACTTGAAAAATAATCGGTAACACCAAATATTTGCTGCATAGAGTAGGAGGCGGACCCCGTCTCCTACTCAATGTGGTTTAAAAAGATCGCCAATACATGCTCTCTACCATAAGAGAAAGCATAAAATGAAGAGGTTATTTATGGGAAAAAAACTTGAAAAGAAAAAGACCTCACTCGAGTTTGAAAAAACACCGGGAGTAGCAGAGTCTTTTACAAAAGGCGATATATTTACAAAGCTTTCCGCACTCGTTATGGGTATCGGATGCATGAAGAGAAGGCAGTTCGTAAGAGGTGCCATCTTCCTTCTGTTTGAAGCCCTGTTTATTGTTTACATGATAACAAAAGGCGCATACTGGCTCAGCATGCTGCCGTCACTGGGAAAAGTCGGCCCCACAACGGTCTATAATGAATTATATGATCAGTACGTTCCTTCCTACGGCGACAATTCCTTCCAGATACTGTTATACGGTATCCTTACCATCTTCCTTATAATCGCGTTCTGCATCTCATGGGGAATGAACATCAAGATGTCCTATGATGCGGAGCTGAGACTTAAGCACGGCAAAAAGATCAACTCTTTTAAGGATGATGTGAGGTCACTTCTTGATGAAGGCTTCTACAAGACTCTTCTCGGACTTCCCATTATCGGCATTTCTGTATTCACATTCATGCCCATCGTGTTCATGATCCTTGTTGCATTCACCAACTACGACGGATCTCACGACGGCTACATCAACAACCTTTTCCACTGGGTAGGCTTTGATAACTTCAAGACCATGTTCTCCGCATCCGGCGGAAATTATCTCGGAACATTCACCGGAATCCTCATTTGGACCATAGTTTGGGCCATTCTTGCTACATTCACGAACTATTTTCTCGGTATCGTCGTTGCCCTCATGATCAACAAAAAGGGCATCAAGTTCAAGAAAATGTGGCGTACCATCCTCGTTATGACCATCGCTATCCCGCAGTTCATCTCGCTCCTTTACGTATCGAAGATGTTCTCAAAGTCGGGTATAGTCAACGGATTCCTTGTAAATACACTTCACTGGCTGGATACTCCGTACGATTTCTGGGGAGAGCAGCTGTTTACCGTTTACTGGTTTAACGGCACCCCTCTCTTCACCGTATGGACCGCGCAGCTAATGGTTGTTCTTATCAACTTATGGGTAGGTATCCCGTATCTCGTTCTCATTGCCACAGGTATCCTCATGAACATACCTGCGGATCTTTACGAAGCATCCCGTATTGACGGAGCTTCACCGGTTCAGCAGTTCAGATACATCACGATGCCTTACATGCTTTTCGTTACCGCACCGTACCTGCTCACAAGCTTTACCGGAAACATCAACAACATGAACGTTATCTACCTCCTGACGGGAGGCGGACCGACAAACACCGCGGCTTCTTCGGCTGCAGGCGCGGTGGGTCATACAGACCTTCTTATCACCTGGGTATTCAAGATAACACAGGGAACGGACGCCCTCTATTACATGGCTTCCGTTATCGGTATCGTTATCTTCGTGATACTCGCAATCCTTACACTTATTGTTTACAATAGGCTCGGATCAAATAAGAATGAGGGGGATATGGCGTAATGGCAAAAGAAAAGAAAAAGCTTGGCATGAAAGCCAAGGATACCATCAGCAATACCATTATTTACATAATACTTGTCATTATGAGCATCATCTGGCTCACCCCCTTTGTCTGCATCGTATTGCAGTCATTCAGGGTCGGTAAACTGGAGCGCGATGCCCTCGGCAATCTCACCGGTAACATAATCAATTACCGCGGTCAGTCCGGTACGGTTATTCCCGAGGTTTGGGGATTTGACAATTACACGGATCTTCTTAACACGGATTTCGTGACATGGTACAAAAACACATTCATTCTTGCGGTTGTATGTGCTGTGGTAAGTACCTTCATGGTACTTTGCATGAGCTATACCCTTTCGAGATTCCGCTTTAAACTTCGTAAGCCCCTTATGAACTTTATGCTCGTTCTGGGACTTTTCCCCGGAATCCTCGGAATGATCATCCTTTACAGAGTACTTAAAGATCTTGGTCTCACCCAGGCAAACGCGGTTCCCGGACTCATGCTGGTATACACTGCATCCGCCGGAATGGGCTATTACATCTGTAAAGGCTTCTTCGACACGATACCCATGTCCCTTGACGAAAGTGCCCGTATCGACGGCGCCAACCGAATGCAGGTGTTCTTTAAGATCGTAATGCCGCTTTCAAAGCCTATCGTTATTTACACAGTACTTACGGCTTTCCTCGGCCCTTGGGGAGATTTCATGTTCGCTAAGTATGTTGCCTTCGGAACCTCAAAGGGTATGAACGTTGCGGTAGGTCTTGCGTCCTGGCTTTCCAACGACCAGATAAACAACAAATATACAATGTTCTGCGCGGGCGGTGTGCTCGTTGCCATCCCCGTAACGGTGCTCTTCCTGTGCTTGCAGAAGTACTATGTTGAAGGTGTTACCGGCGGCGCGGTCAAAGGTTGATATTTGCTTATATTTTCGAGAGCGGGTTTTAATTTGGACCCGCTCTTTTTTTCTTGAAAATAAGGCGGGTAAATGCTAACATAAAGTAATCGGGATATCATTTTTCGATAACAACAGTCAAAAAGAGGGCATTATGAAGATCAACATTTATTACGGCGGAAGGGGTCTCGTTCAGGATTCCACGCTGTATGTTCTCACAAAAATGACAGAGGTGCTTGAAGAACTGAGGGTTGAAGTGAGACGCTACAACCTTTTTGAGATGAAGCACGAGATCGCCACCCTTTCCGGAACGCTTAAAGACGCAGACGGCATAATCCTTGCCGCAAACGTTGAGTGGTACGGCATCGGAGGCTTCCTTCAGACGTTCCTTGATGCCTGTTGGCTCTATGCCGATAAGGGGGCGCTTTCCCGCATTAACATGATGCCGGTGGTCATCTCAAACACTTACGGTGAGCGAGAAGCAACGGAATATCTGGTTCGCGCCTGGGAGATACTGGGGGGCATGATATCACCCGGCATCACCGCCTTTGTGGCAAATCAGACCGATTTTGAGACAAATCCCGACTTCAGAAAGATCATCGAAGACAGGACGGAAGACCTTTACAGGACCATAAACAAAAAGCCTGTGAGACTCCCTTCAAGCACACACCAGATATTGTCCCGCTCCATTGAGCAGGTTTCCATGAAACTTACCCCCGAAGAGGGCGAGCAGCTTTCAAAATATGCATCCGATGACGCTTTCATACAGCGCCAGAAGAAGGATATCGACGAGCTTTCGGAACTGTATTCCGACATGATGGGAAGCGGAGACCCGGGACAGGAGTTCGTAAAGGAATTCAAGGACAATTTCGTGGCACCCGCAGACAATGTACATGCGGTGCTTCTCATAAAATTCACCGATAACGACAAGACCCTCGTGGTGGACGTTTCAAAGACAGGGCTGAAGATCCACTACGGAGAGGTGGAGAGCCCCGATGTCATCGTAAGCTGCACAAGGGACACCCTCACAAAGATAGTAATGGGACGCTCCACATTCCAGGGCGCCTTCATGAAGGGCGACCTCACATGTAAGGGCGACTTCAAGATATACCGCAGGTTTGATACATTTTTCAGATTCAGTAAAGCATGACGGAGGTGTTTTTCATGGCAGATTGCATTTTTTGTAAGATAGCGAAGGGCGAGATCCCGTCCGCAACGGTTTTTGAGAACGATGACGTGCGTGTCATCATGGATATAGGTCCCGCAGCAAAGGGACATGCCATAATGCTGGCAAAGAAGCACGTTCCCAACATTTACGAGCTTGATCCCGAAGATGCCGCAAAGATCTTTTCGGTAGCCCCCAAGATCGCAAGGGCCGTACAGAAGACTACGGGAGCGGACGGAATCAACGTCCTCCAGAACAACGGCGAAGCTTCGGGCCAGACCGTGTTCCATCTTCATGTGCATTTCATTCCCCGTTTCAAGGGCGATTCCGTTCAGGTGGGCTGGAAACCCGGCGAATATGCCGACGGCGAAGCCGCAAAGCTTGCGGAAGAGATAAAGAAGAATATATAAAAATTTGGGAGACCGATCGGTCTCCCTTTAATTTACAGCTGTAACAGCTTAAGCAATTCTTTTTCGAGATTTACGCAGTGCCTTATCGCTTCCCGCTCGAAGGTCGGGTAATCGGTAATGGCACTGTTGTCGGCTTTGTCGGAAATGGCGCGGATGATGAGGAAGGGGATGGAGTTAAGCTCGGCCACCTGGGCAATGGCGCCGCCTTCCATTTCGCAGCACATTGCTCCGAATTCGTTGCGGATCCTGTCCTTTTCTTCCCGGGTGTTTATGAACTGGTCTCCGGTGGCTATGCGGCCTTCGAAGACGGAAATGTCTTTATTTACAAGGGTGCAGGCACGTTTTGCCAGAACTCTGAGGCCGTCGTCCGCACGGAATGCGGGATCTCGTCTCGGAGGGATGGCGCCTTTTTTGAAGCCTAAGGCAGAGAGGTTAAAGTCGTGCTGGACAACGTCCGTGGAAAGAACGATGTCACCGATGTTAAGCTTCGGATCGAGAGCTCCGCCGACTCCGGTATTGATGATCATATCAATGTCAAACGAGTCAATGAGTATCTGGGTGCAGCGCCCGGCGTTGACTTTGCCGAAACCGCATTTTACGACGATTATCTCGCGGTGGTTGATAAAGCCGTCATAAAACTGAAGACCGTCACGTTCAACGCATTCTGAGTCAGTCATGCATTCTTTAAGTTCATTGATCTCCGACTCCAATGCTCCTATAAATCCGAGTTTCACTTGTTATCCTCCTTTGATACCCTATTTAGAAGAGCATAGCATTTTTGAAAATAAAAGAAAAGAGCATTTCCGAAACTTTGAAAATTTATTTAGTAATCTTCTGTTTGATTGACTGAAAACGCAAAAACAAGTATAATAAAGTGTTAGAACCTAGTGTTGGGGAGGTGTATCTTAAATGGTTGATGTATGTATAATCGGGGCGGGGGTTTCCGGTTGTTCCGTTGCAAGGGAACTGTCAAAATATGACTTAAAGACCGTGGTCGTCGAAAAAGCCCCGGATGTTTGCGAAGGCACATCAAAAGCAAACAGCGGCATCGTTCATGCGGGCTTTGACGCAGAGCCGGGGTCTCTTAAGGCAAAGCTTAACGTTGAAGGCAACAAAAAAATGGAGGAGCTTTCCAGGGAGCTTGATTTCAGCTTCAAGAGAAACGGTTCCATGGTCATATGCAAAGAAAAGGAAGGCATCCCGAGACTTGAAAAACTGCTTGAAAAAGGCAGGATAAACGGCGTTGCCGGACTTTCCATAATCTCGGGCGATGAGGCCAGAAAGATGGAACCCAACCTTTCAAAAGGCGTGATCCGGGCGCTTCTCGTGCCCACGGGCGGCATAGTATGCCCTTTTGAACTCACCATAGCCCTTGCGGAAAACGCAAATGTCAACGGTGTTGAGTTCTTCTTTGACAACTGCGTTACAGACATAAAACATGAAGGGGACCGCTACAGAGTGATCACCGACAAACAGGAGATAGAAGCAAAAGTCGTGATAAATGCGGCAGGCGTCTATGCCGACAAGATCCACGCCATGGTGAGCACCCATCCCATGCACATCACGGCACGCCGCGGTCAGTACTGCCTCTACGACAAAGCCTGCGGAACCATGGTGAGCCACACCATATTCCAGCTTCCGACGGCTCTCGGAAAAGGCGTTCTCTTTACGCCCACCGTTCACGGCAATCTTCTTGTGGGACCCACCGCGGAAGACATTGACGATAAAGAAGGCACAAACACCACAGCTTCCGGCCTTTCCGAAGCAAAGACAAAGGCCGCCGACAGTGTTGAGAACATGCCTGCGGGAAGACAGATGATAACAAGCTTCTCGGGACTCAGAGCTCATGAGGACGGTGACGATTTCATCATCGGAGAGCCCGAAGACGCCGAGAATTTCATAGATGTTGCGGGAATAGAGTCCCCGGGACTTTCCTGTGCGCCGGTGATAGGCTCTTTCGTTGCGGACATGGTACTCCCTGTGTTCAACAATCCGAAGGAAAAGCCCAATTTCATCGCAAAGCGTACCGGAATACCCCACGTGGCACTCCTTCCGGAAGAAGAGAAGGAAAAGCTCATAAAGGAGAACAGCGCATATTCCGTTATCGTATGCCGCTGCGAGATGATCACCGAAGGCGAGATTCTTGACGCCATTCACAGACCTCTGGGCGCAAAGTCCATGGACGGCATAAAGCGCCGCACAAGAGCGGGAATGGGTCGTTGCCAGGCGGGCTTCTGCACACCGAGAACGGTGGAGCTCATCTCCCGTGAACTCGGCATCCCGATGGAAGAAGTCATAAAGAGCGGGAGGGATTCACATGTATTGTAAAGAATATGATGTAGTGATCATCGGAGGCGGTCCCGCAGGACTTGCCGCAGCTCTTGCAGCAAAGGAAGCGGGGACGGACTCCATCCTCATCCTTGAAAGAGACATTCAGCTGGGAGGCATATTAAATCAGTGCATTCACAATGGCTTCGGACTCCACACCTTTAAGGAGGAGCTCACCGGTCCCGAATATGCCGCCCGTTTCATAAAGAGAGTACTTGATGCAAAAATAGAATACAGCCTTGAGACCATGGTAATAGATCTTTCAGCGGACCGCGTGATAACCGCCATGAACCGTAAAGAAGGCATGTTCAAGGTAAAGGCAGGAGCCGTTGTACTTGCCATGGGCTGCAGGGAAAGGCCCCGCGGAGCTCTCGGCATACCGGGATTCAGACCCGCAGGCATTTTCACCGCAGGTACCGCACAGCGTTTTGTTAACGTTGAAGGCAAGATGCCCGGAAAAGAAGTTGTCATCTTAGGTTCCGGAGACATCGGCCTCATCATGGCCCGCCGCATGACACTTGAAGGCGCTAAAGTTAAGGTGGTTGCGGAACTCATGCCCTATTCCGGAGGTTTAAAGCGTAACATCGCCCAGTGCCTTAACGATTACGGCATCCCGCTCAAACTCTCCCACACCGTCGTTGACATAAAGGGAAAAGAAAGAGTTGAGGGCGTGACCATTGCGGAGGTTGACGAAAAACTTCGTCCCATTCCCGGCACCGAAGAGTACTATCCCTGCGATACACTCCTTCTTTCCTGCGGACTCATCCCCGAGAACGAGCTAACGGGCATGGCCGGTATACTCATGAATCCGGTCACCGGAGGAGCCGTTGTGGACAATACCCTTGAAACAAGCGTACCCGGCATATTCTCCTGCGGAAACGTTCTTCATGTTCACGATCTTGTGGATTATGTTTCGGATGAAGCGGGAAATGCGGGAAGAAATGCGGCACTTTTTGTTCAAAACAAGGGTTACGAAAACGCAGAAGCTCCTAAGCACATAAAGATGACCACCGGAAAGGGCGTGCGTTACACCGTTCCCGGATTTGTACGTCCCGATACGGTTGAAAAGGATGTTCTCGTAAGATTCCGTGTGGACAATAACTATAAAGACATACAGTTTGGCATAGCATTTGACGGCACCGTTGAGCGGACCATCAAAAAACGCACCGTGGCGCCCGGCGAGATGGAAGAGATCAGGATCAAGAAAGAAGAGCTTGACAAATACCCGGACGTTACAGAGATCACCATCGGAATGGTGTGAAAGGAGAGAGGGATATGGAAACAAGAGAAATGACATGTATCAATTGCCCTCTCGGCTGCATGCTCACCGTCACAAAAGACGGCGATACGGTCACAGTTACGGGTAATACCTGCCCGAGAGGCGAAGACTACGGCAGAAAGGAAATGACCGATCCGAGGCGTACCGTCACATCCACCGTGTTCGTTAACGGTTCGGATGCCGTTAAGGTCCCTGTAAAGACCAAGACCGACATCCCGAAGGATAAGATATTTGCGGTAATGGATGTCATAAGAGAGACAAGGGCGGAAGCACCCGTAAACATCGGTGATGTCATTGTTCACGACATCGCGGGAACCGGTGTGGATCTTGTGGCTACAAAGGATATCGCAGTTTCGGCAAATTAAGACACTTAAGTTAACAGAGAAGATAATGGGGGAATACAAGACATAATGGATAAAAAGTATGTAATGAGCCTGGATCAGGGGACAACAAGCTCAAGATGTATTTTGTTTGATAAATCCGGCAGGATATGCAGCATGGCTCAGAAGGAATTTGAGCAGATCTATCCTCAGCCGGGCTGGGTGGAGCACGATCCCATGGCCATCTGGTCATCACAGTTTTCTGTGGCTGCGGAGGCCATGGCAAAGCTGGGAGCGACTGCGGATGATATTGCGGCTCTCGGCATAACCAACCAGCGAGAGACGACCATCGTCTGGGACAAAAACACCGGCGTTCCCGTTTATAACGCCATCGTATGGCAGTGCAGACGTACCGCGCCCATGATCGAGGAGCTTGTAAACGAAGGCTGGACCGAGAAGATCAAAGAAAAGACAGGACTCCTTCCGGACGCATATTTCTCCGGCACAAAGATTTCCTGGATACTTAAGCACGTGCCCGGCGCCAGGGAAAAAGCGGAAAACGGCGACCTTCTTTTCGGAACCGTTGACACATGGCTTATGTGGAACCTTTCAAAGGGAAAGATCCATGCCACCGACTATACAAACGCTTCCCGTACCATGCTTTTTGACATACATAAGCTTGACTGGGACGAGGAACTGCTGCTCCGCCTCGGCATCCCGAAGTCAATGATGCCCAAGGTCCTTCCTTCAAGTGCGGACTTCGGAAAGACCGATGCCTCCGTTCTCGGAGAAGAGATCCGGATCGGAGGCGTTGCGGGAGACCAGCAGGCCGCGCTTTTCGGACAGTGCTGCTTCAATCCCGGTGATGTAAAGAACACTTACGGAACAGGCTGCTTCCTTCTCATGAACACCGGTCACGATGCTGTAAGATCGGAGCACGGACTCCTTACCACCATTGCCGCAAGTGATTCCGAAAAAGTGGAATATGCCCTCGAAGGCTCCGTATTTGTTGCGGGAGCTTCCATCCAGTGGCTCCGTGACAGCATGAGGATGCTTAAGTCTGCAGCGCAGTCAGAGGAATACGCAAGAGTCGTGGATGACACCGACGGCGTATATGTGGTCCCCGCTTTCACGGGACTGGGCGCCCCCTACTGGAATCAGTACGCAAGAGGCACCGTAGTCGGCATAACCAGAGGCTGCACAAAAGAGCATTTTGTACGTGCGACCCTGGAGTCCATCGATTACCAGGTGTATTCCGTTCTCCGCGCCATGGAGAAAGATACGGGTAAGAGGCTTACGGGCCTTAAGGTGGACGGCGGCGCCAGCGCAAATGATTTTCTCATGCAGTTTCAGGCGGATATACTCCGAGAAAAGGTATACCGTCCCGCATGCATTGAAACAACGGCTCTCGGAGCTGCATATCTTGCCGGTCTTTCGGTGGGCTACTGGAAAGACAGGGACGAGATAAAAGAAAACTGGGAACTCAGCAAGATATTTGAACCTTTAATGGATGACACACACAGGAGAAAGCTCCTTCACGGCTGGAACAAAGCCGTTCGTGCCGCTCTTGCTTGGCAGGAAGAGGTTCCCGAGGACGACCTGATATAAGGACTTCAAAAATATGAACAGAGCGACGGCAAAAAATTATGAGATAGATATGACACAGGGATCTTTGTTTTTTAAGATGCTCCTTTTTACGCTGCCGCTCATTGCGTCAAGCATTCTCCAGCTCCTGTTTAATGCCGCGGACTTAATAGTTGCGGGTAAATTTGCGGGAGCGTCGGCACTTGCTTCCATAAGCGCAACCAGCTCACTCACGAACCTCATCGTAAACCTGTTCATCGGGCTCTCAGTGTGAGCCAGCGTTGTGGTGGCCAAATATTACGGTCAGAAGGATGATGCGGCCACAAAGGAAACGGTACACACCGCGGTGCTCACGAGTCTCGTATCCGGCGCATTTCTTGCGGTGTTCGGCATACTTGTGTCCCGCCCGCTCCTTGCACTTATGGATACACCGGAGGATGTTATAGATGGGGCTGTCACATACATGAGGATATATTTCCTCGGAATGCCCGTTATAATGCTTTATAACTTCACGTCAGCCATATTACGTGCGGTGGGTGATACAAGGCGACCCCTCTATTATCTCCTTATCGCAGGCGTGATAAACGTTATGCTTAACCTGTTCTTTGTTATTGTGCTTCGTATCGGTGTTGCGGGGGTTGCCATAGCCACCGTGGCTTCCCAGGTAATATCCGCCACACTTGTTTTAAAGGCGCTGCTTACCTATGAAGGGTGCCTTAAGCTGGATCCGAAGGCCTTAAAGATAAATGTGGGGATACTTCTAAAAATGCTTCAGATAGGACTTCCCGCAGGGCTTCAGGGAACACTGTTCTCGGTGTCAAACGTGCTGATCCAGTCCTCCATCAATTCCTTCGGTTCCGCCGCCATGTCCGGAAATGCGGCAGCGGTAAACCTTGAGGGCTTTGTATATGTGGGGATGAACAGTTTCCACCATACCGCCCTTTCCTTTACGAGCCAGAATTACGGCGCGGGAGAGTACAAGAGGATCAAGAAAGTCCTGATCTACGCCCTTATGTTTACATCATTTGCCGGGATGCTGTTCGGCTTTTCGGCATATTTCTTCCGTTATCCGCTGCTTCGGATCTACATCGGAAACGAGCCCAACATCGATGAGATAATCGGTTACGGAGCCATCCGTATGACAGTCATCATGACCACCTATTTCCTTTGCGGCGTGATGGATGTGCTGGTGGGATCTCTCCGGGGCCTCGGTCATTCCGTGCTCCCGATGTTCATGACCTTAGGCTTTGTGTGCGGACTTCGTATCATATGGATATTTACCGTGTTTCAGATGTATAGGGATCTTGCGGTGCTTTACGTGTCCTACCCCATATCCTGGGGAGCGGCCGCTGTTGCCCATACCATCAGCTATATAATCATCTATCACGGAATAAAAAAGAAATATAAGTTTTAAAGGTAAGGTAAAATCATGAAAAAGATAATCCTGACAGGCGGCGGCACCGCAGGTCATGTAACGCCCAATCTCGCTCTCATACCGAAACTTAAGGAACAGGGCTATGAGATAGTCTACATCGGTTCCTACAACGGCATAGAAAAGGGCCTCATAACCGCAGAAGGCATAAAATATTACGGCATCTCATCGGGAAAGCTCCGCAGATATTTTGATCTTAAGAACTTTTCAGATCCTTTAAAGGTGTTAAAGGGATATTTTGAGGCAAGGCGGATCATCAGACGTGAAAAGCCCGATGTGCTGTTCTCCAAGGGCGGATTTGTTTCCGTCCCAGTTGTATATGCGGCAAGTAATTACCACGTACCCTGCATAATACATGAGTCGGACCTTACCCCCGGACTTGCCAACAAGCTCTGCTTCAAGAAGGCGGACAAGATATGTGCGAATTTCCCGGAGACCATCAAATATCTTCCGAGAAACAAGGCTGTTCTGTCGGGCTCACCCATAAGAGAGGCGCTTTTTAACGGAAGCAGGGAGAGAGGCCTTAAATTCACAGGGTTATCCGGTGAAAAGCCCGTTATCCTTGTTGTTGGCGGAAGCACAGGCGCAGTCCGCGTGAACGAGGCCATAAGAGACATCCTTCCGACGTTACTCAGAGACTACGACATCATCCATCTCTGCGGAAAAGGAAAGGCAAGCAAGGAACACGAGGCCATTGAAGGCTACAGACAGTACGAATACATAAACGAGGAGCTTCCGGATCTTTTTGCCCTTGCGACCATGGTCATCTCCCGTGCCGGAGCAAATTCCATATGCGAGCTTCTTGCCCTTGCAAAGCCCCACATCCTTATACCGCTTTCAGCCGAAGCAAGCCGCGGCGACCAGATATTAAACGCCGAATCATTTGAGCATCAGGGATTTTCCTATGTTCTCCGTGAAGAGAACCTTACCAACGAAGAACTCTTAAAGGCCATAAAATACGTGTCCGACAACAGGACAAAGCTTGTGAAAGCCATGAAGGAAAGCGAGCAGGGTGATTCTATCGCAACCATCATGGGACTCATTAACGATGCGGTGAACAGTAAAAACAGGTAAAAGGACTTTAGCATTTATGAACTATACGGCGCTGTACAGGAAATTCCGCCCGTCGGTGTTTTCGGACGTCAAGGGGCAGGATCATATAGTCACCACGCTTAAAAATCAGATAAAAGCCGGGCGCATCGGCCATGCATTCCTTTTTTGCGGAACCCGCGGTATCGGAAAGACAACTGTTGCAAAGATACTGGCAAAGGCCGTGAACTGCGAGAACCCGGTTGACGGAGAGCCTTGCGGCGAATGTGCCATGTGTAAGGCGATCTCTCAGGGAACGTCCATGAACGTCATTGAGATCGATGCCGCATCAAACAACGGTGTCGACAACATCCGCGAGATCATAGAGGAAGTCAGATATTCACCTACCGAAGGGAAATACAAGGTTTACATAATCGACGAGGTGCACATGCTCTCCGTGGGAGCTTTCAATGCCCTCCTCAAGACCCTTGAAGAGCCGCCCTCATACTGCATGTTCATACTTGCGACCACAGAGGCTCACAAGATCCCGATAACGATACTTTCAAGATGCCAGCGCTACGACTTTAAGCGTGCAACGGTGGACGAGATCGCATCGCGACTTAAATATCTTACGGACACCGAAAACGTATCTGCGGAAGAAAGGGCACTCCGCTGCATCGCGGTAAAAGCGGACGGATCTTTCCGAGACGGAATAAGTCTTCTTGATCAGTGCATCGCTTTCTATCTCGGGCAGGAGCTTACTTACGACAGGGTACTTGAAGTCCTGGGAGCGGTAGACACCGAGACTCACGGAAAGCTCATAGAAGCGGTCCGCACGGAAAACGTAAATAAGACCCTTGCCATTCTTGACGAAGTTGTCATGCAGGGCAAGGAGCTGACGCAGTTCGTTGTTGATTTCACGTGGTTCCTCCGGAACCTCCTTGTTGCAAAGGCAGAGGGCAATGCAGACAGCATCCTGGACATCCCCACCGACTACATTCCCGCATTTATGAATGAAGTCAGTGCCAACAGCGAGGCAAGCCTTTCAAGATATATACGCGTGCTGTCAAATCTCACGAACGACATACGCTTCTCATCCCAAAAGAGAGTGCTCACGGAAGTGGCGTTCATAAAGCTGTGCAAGCCCGAGACCGACGGCAACAATGCGGAACTCGCCGAACGCATAGATATGCTTTACAACAAGATCGAGAACGGATATGTTCCGAGAGGAAATGCGGTCCAGGCAGCACCGGTAAGTGAAGAAAAGCCCGAAGAAAAGCCGAAGGAAGAGCCGAAGGAATATGCAAGAGCTGTTCCTGAAGAGATAAAGAGCGTAGCGAGAAACTGGGGAAAGATCACATCCAAATTCTCGGGGCTTATCAAGGAAACGCTGAACAGCGGCTGCAAAGTGAGCGTATCCGAAGACGATAAACTCCTTCTCGTCTTTTCGGACCCCTTTTCTTACCAGTTCGTGACCGAAGATCCCGAAAAGGTGGAAGAGATCAAAAAGACCATAAACGATACCATCGAACGGGAAGTTCCCGTGGAATTTAAAAAGGTCGAATCCAACAAGGAAGCAAAGATCTTCCCGGATATCCTTAAGATGTTCAAGGACATCCCGGTGGAGATAGAAGAATAGTACATTTGAACAATACCTACAGGAGGAAAGATAAATAAAATGGGTAAAAAAGGCGGATTTATGGGCGGCGGAATGCCCGGAAACATGAGTAATCTTATGAAGCAGGCTCAGCGCATGCAGCAGAAGATGGAGCAGCAGCAGGCAGAGACCGAAAAGAAGCTTGAAGAGCTTTCACAGCAGGAATTCACCGCATCTGCGGGCGGCGGTGCCGTTACTGCGGTTATCACCGGTGACGGACTTCTTAAGAGCATCACTCTTTCTCCCGAAGCGGTTGATCCCGATGATGTGGAGACATTACAGGATATGATCACGGCAGCGGTAAACGAAGGATTAAAGCAGGTTCAGAAAGCCGCCGAAGAGATCCAGAGCGCGGGAAGTGCCGGACTCGGCGGATTGTCGGGATTTGGATTCTAAAAATATGACCGGAAAACAATAATGGAATTTTACAGTTCACATATAAACAAGTTAATAGAGTCTCTTGCGGGACTTCCGGGCATCGGCTCAAAAACCGCGCAGCGATTGGCGTTTCACATAATCAACATGTCCGAAGAGGATGCTTCGGCTCTTGCCGATTCCATTCTTTCGGCGAAGCAGAACGTCAAATACTGCAAGTCATGCTGCACTTTGACGGACAGGGATTACTGCCCAATATGCGAGAGCCCCGAAAGAGACAAGAAGACCATTATGGTCGTTGAAAACTCCAGAGATCTTGCGGCATACGAAAAGACCGGAAAGTACAAAGGCGTATATCATGTGCTGCAGGGAGCCATCTCCCCGATGCTGGGCATCACCCCCGGGGATCTTAAGATCCGT